>CENT01014865.1_pt1 | contig 77006 bp, 68 predicted proteins | sample 530141 | NCBI WGS metagenome assembly CENT01 (sample SAMEA2591074, study PRJEB7988) | marine metagenome | isolation source: saline water (ENVO:00002010), including | reverse complement strand
TTGTACCCAAAACAAGTGCGCTACCAAGCTGCGCCACTCACCGACAGTGTAACTGCTTTCGAAGCGTTTTGCCTCTGTGTCGTTACGGGGTGCGAATATTACTGACTTGCCCCCACCTCGTCAAACACTTTTTGAAATAAAAAAATCAACCGCTCATAAAGCGTGCATTATTGTGTTTTTTTATACAAACCGTATGCTTTTTGAACGTAAAATTGAGGTATTGGCCGTTGGTAAGCCGCAAAAACTTAAATACGCAGATGACTGGAAAGCATAAATAAAAAGCGCAAATGAAAAAAAGAATAGAAAGTAAATTAATAAGCGCACTTGATATCTGCTTTTCTTAATTAGACATTTTAGAAAAATGTCCTAAGTACTACTTTTAAGAAGTCACACTCTCAGTCTTTAGTCAAAAGCTCAGATTTACCGAAATAATAAACTGGTTTCATATATTGGTTTTGTGAAACAATAAGCAACACTCATTAATTACTTTATGAATTTGTGTTTATGACTGCTCACCTAATTGATGGCAAACTAATTGCCAAGCAAGTTCGCCAGCATGTTGCTTCTTACGTCGACTCATTAATAAAAGCGAAAAAGCGCCAACCCGGCTTGGCCGTGGTATTAGTTGGCAGTGACGCTGCCTCTCAAGTCTATGTATCGAATAAACGAAAGGCGTGTGAAGAAGTAGGATTTATATCTCGTTCTTTTGACCTTCCCTCAGACACCACAGAAGAAGCACTTCTTTCATTGGTAGATGAGCTTAACGAAGATAGAGAAATAGACGGTATTCTTGTTCAATTACCGTTGCCAGCAGGACTGAACGCTGAGCGTGTCTTAGAGCGCATTCACCCGCACAAAGATGTTGATGGATTTCATCCCTATAATATAGGCCGCTTAGCGCAACGGATACCGGCCCTTCGTCCTTGCACCCCTAAGGGCATAATGACAATGATTGAATCAACGAAGCGCCCGGTAAAAGGTTTAGACGCGGTCATTGTTGGCGCATCAAACATTGTTGGTCGCCCAATGAGTCTTGAGCTGTTGCTGGCGGGATGTACAGTAACCACTTGTCATAAGTTTACGCAAGACTTAAAGAATCATGTTCAGCGCGCTGACTTGCTGGTCGTTGCCGTGGGTAAGCCCAATTTCATTCCTGGTAGCTGGATAAAACCCGGCGCCATTGTTATTGATGTGGGTATCAATCGTGTAAGCGACGGTTCATTAATTGGTGATATCGAATTTGAGCAGGCAAAAGAGCGTGCTGGATGGATAACGCCAGTGCCTGGCGGCGTGGGCCCGATGACGGTAGCAAGCCTTATTGAAAACACGCTAGAGGCGTACGTAAAGTATCATTCTTAGCAGCATTCTTAGTAACATAATTGCGCTAGTTTCGCATCGCATACAACCTATGCGATTCTTTTAAGAAATGTCTCAACTTAGCGCTTCATAGAATGGCCTAGCTCATAGCTGGGCGTTTTCTTACAGCACACTCTTACAAACTTGATTGCTTCTTTACACTTGAGGCACATATTAGCGAACAGTGTTATTTGATGAAACCAGTTGAATCTTCAGGCGCTAAACAAGCGACACAGCACTCTAGTGATGAGAGCTCTGGTAACGAGCAATCTAGCGACAGCCATGCACACTACATAGAGGCCACTATGCAGTGGGTTGATGACGTTGTTATTCACCATAACTTTTGCCCCTTCGCATCTTTCGTAAGAACGCCTAATCAAATACATTGCAGTGTAATAGCAGGCAATACCGGTGATGTATTAGAAGCACTTTTTGAGGAATTGAAACGCTTAGATAATACTGACGATATTGCAACAACCCTCATAATTCTTTCAAACACGTCGTTCTCAGACTTTAATGAATACTTAGATGTGCTGTCCATCGCAGAGGCCATGCTCCACGACTGGGGCTTTTCAGAGCGCTATCAGCTAGCCAGTTTTCACCCACAGTATGTTTTTGAAGGCAACAGCATTGATGACTCTGAAAATTACACTAACCGCTCACCTTATCCGCTCTTACATATAATTCGAGAAAGCGACATTACTCGTTATATGAAAAACGAAGAAGATGCACAAAAGATATATACCCATAATATCGCAAAAGCCAACGAGCTTGGCTGCCCTTATTTTGAAAAAACGTTGTCGTCTATCAAACAAGCAAAAAACAACAAAGATTCAACGAAATGACGATAAACGATGAATTTCGCATTAACGCAATTGCCACCATAGCAACACCATTCAAGCAAAAATTTGCGGTACCTCGGCAGGCTAACCTAAGCGCAGCAAAGGGAATTATTTCCTTTGCCACCGGTTTTGACGATATCAATATGTTGAAAGGTATCGAAGGTTACAGCCATCTATGGCTTCTATTTGTATTTCACGAAACAATGGAACGAGGATGGAAAAGTACTGTTAAAGCCCCTCGTTTAGGCGGCAGTGCCACAATGGGAGTGCTCGCAACGCGAAGTACCCATAGACCCAATTCCATCGGTATGTCGGTAGTAAAGAATAATGGTATTCATACTATCGACGGCAAACCAAGATTAGTGGTTGAAGGCATAGATTTAGTAGACGGTACTCCCATCATCGATATTAAACCTTACCTGCATTACGCCGACAGTATTCAAAACGCCACCGATAGCCTTGAGCAAATGCGTCCTATACCTCAGCGAACGGTAGCGTTTTCAGAAGAAATTTCACCACAGCTTCTAAAAGCCTGTGAGCAACACAGCGATTTTCAACGCCTAGTGCGTGAAATTTTAGCCCAAGACCCCCGCCCCGCCTATAAGCAAAACACAGAAAGTGATGACAAAATCTATAGGGTAACCCTTTACGATCGGGACATAGGATTTATGGTTAAAAACGGCATTGTTGTCGTCACAGAGATAAATACAATATAAAACACTCAGTATGTAGCGTAATGGCTCGTACTTAATTAGAATACATAAGATTAAATTTTATTTTACAGGAATACTGTTTTACATGCGCACTAGTCAATATTTGCTCGCCACGCAAAAAGAAACACCTGCAGATGCAGAGGTTATCAGCCACCAGCTAATGTTACGCGCTGGTATGATCAGAAAGTTAGCGTCGGGGTTATATAATTGGCTGCCTTCAGGCCTTCGCGTTCTCAATAAAGTGGCCAATATCGTTCGTGAAGAAATGAACAAAGCCGGCGCAATTGAAATATTAATGCCTGTTGTTCAACCTGCCGATCTTTGGGAAGAATCTGGTCGCTGGGAAGAGTACGGCCCAGAACTACTGCGTGTGAAAGACCGCCATCAGCGTGATTTCGTATTAGGACCCACTCACGAAGAGGTTATTACTGCTCTTGTACGCAATGAGGTGAGCAGTTATAAGCAGCTGCCGCTGAACCTGTATCAAATACAAACCAAATTTCGTGATGAAGTTCGCCCTCGCTTCGGCATTATGCGAAGCCGCGAGTTTACGATGAAAGACGCCTATAGTTTTCACTTAGAAGACTCGTGCTTAGAAACTACCTATCAAAAAATGTACGATGCCTACAGCAATATCTTCACCCGTTTGGGCCTAGATTTCCGTGCAGTCATTGCCGATTCTGGCTCAATTGGTGGTAATCATTCTCATGAGTTTCATGTATTGGCAGACTCTGGTGAAGACGCCATTGCTTTCTCTAATCAGAGCAACTACGCAGCAAATGTAGAGATGGCTTTTGCTACTGCCCCTGAAAAAGCAGTCGCCTCTGGTGCTGTGCGTGAGACTAAGCCTGTGAGTGGTCACACTTTAGAAGAGGCTCTTGGCAGTATTGATATTGCAGCGAGCAACGCGGTAAACGTGTTTGTAGTTAAAGGCGCTGAGACCGATGAGGGCAGCGCTGACGCTGCGCCAAACAGTGATGAAAAATGGGTTGCGCTTGTACTTCGTGCAGACCACACACTCAACGATGTCAAAGCAGAAAAAATTGGTAGCGTTGCTACACCGCTAGTTCAAGCCTCTGCTGAAAAAGCGGCACAGGTACTAGGTGTTTTTCCTTTATTTGCCGATGCAACCACCTTACCTATTCCTACCTTTGTTGATTCAAGTGCAGCAGCGCTAGCCGACTTTACTTGCGGTGCTGGAGAGCAAAACACATTAGCCATTAATTCAAATTGGTCTGAAGAGATTAATGCGGTTGATATTCGTAATGTCGTCGCCGGAGATGTATCTCCTGACGGTGAAGGAACACTTGACATTAAACGCGGCATTGAAGTGGGTCATATTTTTCAACTTGGAAGAAAGTACTCTGAAGCCATGAACTGCGGTGTATTAAGCGAAACGGGTAAGCACCAAACACTTACCATGGGATGCTATGGTATTGGCGTATCTCGTATTGTTGCCGCTGCTATAGAACAAAACCATGACAAGTTTGGTATTAAATGGCCTGACGCCATCGCACCGTTCAAGGTGGCGATTATCCCGATGAACATGCACAAATCCCATCGCATAAAGGAAACGGCTGAAGCCCTTTATGAAGCGCTTCTAGCACTTGGTATAGACGTACTTTTCGACGACAGAAAAGAGCGTCCAGGTGTCATGTTTAATGACATGGAATTAATTGGTATACCTCACAGTATTGTTATTGGCGAAAGAAACTTGGATAATCAACAAGTTGAATACAAGAATAGAAGAACTGGCGATAAACAGTTATTAGATATCAGTGCCGCTAAAGACTTTATAGCCGCGCTCTAACTTCTGGCGTTGCCCAAATAAGTAGATGATGGGGCTTAGTATATGCGGTTAACATTTTATGGCGTTAGAGGTTCAATTCCGACTCCCGGTGCGGACTTCGTGCGCTATGGCGGTAATACTGCGTGTGTGCATATTGAACTTGAGGATGGCACCGATATCGTCCTCGATTCAGGCACAGGCATTCGCTTACTAAGCGCTCAACTTATTCAAAAGACGTCGCCAATTAATATTTTACTTAGCCACAACCACTGGGACCATATTCAGGGCTTTCCCTTTTTCACGCCGATTTATCAAAAAGGCAGAGAAATAAATATTTTTCCAGGCCAGACTAATCTCGATGAGCCAGATCAGATACTTCGGCAAATGGAAGGCTCCTTATTTCCCGTACCGCGAACTGCTTTGCACGCTAATATAGATATTGTGCAGCTACCAGCGGAGCAAGAAAGCTTCACTGTTGGCAGCGCTCATATAAAGCGTGTACCAATGAATCACCCAGGTAAAGGGAGCGCCTACTGCATCGAAGCCGATGGATGCAAAATAGCGTACATTACTGACAACGAGCTTTATCCTCCTTACAAAAAAGAAACTGATTTTCAAACGTTCGCTACCTTTGCCAGTAACGCAGATCTATTAATCCATGACGCTCAGTACATGGGGTCAGATATGCCCGCAAAGAACGGATGGGGACACTCTGTGGCAGAAGAAGCGGTGAAACTTGCTATGGCAAGTAACGTTAAGCGACTCGCGCTATACAGTCATGACCCCGAAAGAACAGACGATGATATAGATTTTGTGGTTGCGCACTGTAATGACTTTGTTGTTGCGGCTGAATCCCCGCTAACCATATTTGCTTCGGCTGAAGGTCAAACACTGAACTTCAACAAGCCTTAATTTAAACCTCAACTTAGAACCTTAAGATCATAACCCGGAGAGTAAAAGGTGAATCTAAAACCTTTGTTTTTTTTAATTACATCGACGTACATTTTACTAGGTGCAAATACCCTTGCGCATGCGCAGGAGTCAGACTCAAGTGATGAGCAAACAACATCTGATGCTGCTAAAAAGGAAGACAAATCTGATTTATCTTCAGCTATTGAAGAAGGCATTGAAGTTATTGATATCATCAAACGAGATACCACAACAGAAAGTGCGCTGGATAACAGAATAGCAGGTGATAAAGAAGCCCTCGATAATGTGTTTGCTATTACTCAGCATCGTCAAAACTATCTGCTTCCTTTTACGTATGTTAAAAACCCAAACTCTGCGGGTAATCAGGATTTAACAGAAGAAAATGTAGACAGCAAAGAGGCTAAATTTCAGGTAAGCATGAAGCTACCTTTATACCTAGAGGACACAGGTTTTGATGGACTGTATTTTGGTTTTACTCTTACCTCGTTTTGGCAACTTTACAATAGTGAGGTGTCTAAACCATTTCGTGAAACCAACTATGAACCAGAAGTCTTTTGGCAGAAGACCGGCGACTACTCAGTACTAGGGTATAAGTTTAATACCTTTCAATTAGGTTTTAATCATATGTCTAATGGCCAAAGCGGCCTTCGCTCTCGCAGTTGGAACCGTATATTTGCCTCTATCACTTTTAGCGACAATGACGATATTTATTATCTAAAAACATGGTATCGCGTGCCAGAAGATGAAAAAGACGATCCTTTGGATGCCAGTGGTGATGACAACCCTGATATCGAAGACTTTTACGGCCGATTCGAGTTTGGCTATGGCAGAAAGATTGGCGCGTTTAAGATGCTCGCTCTTGTTCGAAATAACTTAGACTTTGATGAGAATAGAGGCAGCTTTCAACTGGATATGACCTACCCTATATCAGATCGCTATGAGCTGCTAGTGCAGTATTTCAACGGCTACGGCGACTCCCTGATAGACTATAATCGCTCACAAGAGCGTATTGGCATAGGCTTTCAAGTAACGTTCCTTTAAGGCCTGCTATCATCTAAGGCCTGTTATCATCTGCAAATAAGGTTTTACGTTATTTGCAGTAAAGCTGAAAACCGCTATTTAACAACACCTGCGGCGCGATACAGTTGCATATGTACGTCAACAAGCGCCGCAATATCCCGTTGATATCCCCCTCCAATTACAGCAGCAATTGGGAGCCCCTCCCTCTCTGCCAAGTCGAAAATTGTTTTATCTCTGTGATACACCCCCTTCGTAGAAATATTTAATAGCCCCAAATCATCATTAACATGCACGTCTACGCCAGCATCGTAAATGATGGCATCGGGCTGAAATTGGCGAAAAGCGAGTGTAATAGCCTGCTCCAACGTGGTGAGATATTCATCGTCCTCGGCCGCTTTAGGGAGGCCAATATCAATGTTGGATATTTGCTTTCTATGGGGAAAGTTTTTTTCACCATGAAGAGAGAGTGTAAAGATGTCGTCATCGTTTTCGGCCAGCTTAGCTGTGCCGTCACCTTGGTGCACATCTAAATCAATAATAAGAACATTATCGATGCCCTCGTGGGATTGCATAGCCTTGGCTGCCAAATACAAATCGTTAAACAGGCAAAAACCCGATCCGAAATCGGCAAAAGCGTGATGATAGCCACCGGTCAAATTTAAGGCTTTACCGGTCTCTATGGCGAGATTAGCAGTTTGGATTGTTCCGGCCACTGCGGTGCGCGTGCGCTCTATCAGTTGCTCAGACCAAGGAAAGCCTATTCTTCGCATCGCCTTTTTATCAAGGGTACCTGTGGTGAGTTGCTCCACATATTCAGGTGAATAGAAGCGTATTAACTCTTCGTTAGTCACTGGCGTTGGGGTGCTAAAACGTGATGGGCTCACTCCCCGAGCAATTAACTCATCTCTAATTCCCACATACTTCTCGATTGGAAACCGATGCCGGTCTGGCAATGAGAGTTGGCTATAGATGGGATGGAATACTAGGGGTATCATGAAGTCGCAACAACCTTATAAACAGCATTAGTGGCAGAGGAAGCCAATGCTTCCTCAGTGAATACTGTCAAAGCAGACTTAGCGGGTCAAACTGTTCACCACCTTTTCAACGTTGTATGACATATTTTTCATAGAGCGAGACATATCATCACGCTGGGCGAGTTCATGATAGCGCTCAGCAGAAGTCACTACTCTACCAATGATAGATTCAACTTGCCCTAGCACAGCCTCCTGCTCATCAGCCGCTTCATTAAGCGCTACCACAACACTTGCCGTCTCCTGAATGTCTCTCACAACGGTATTTAGTCGTTCGAGGGCCGACTCCGCCTCAGCGGCGTTGGTATCGGATAGCTGTTTGCCAGCATTCATGGCGGTTACCGCACTCATTGCCTCTGACTCGAAGCTGCTTAGAATATCGTTAATCTCTCTGGTGGATTGTTGCGTTTTAGCCGCTAACGCTCTTACTTCATCAGCAACCACAGCAAAACCTCTGCCGTGCTCTCCAGCCCGCGCAGCTTCAATGGCCGCATTAAGTGCTAATAAATTAGTTTGGTCTGCTATTTCATTAATCACATTCACTACTTTTAAAATATTAGTACTGCGAGATTGAAGCTCAGTCACAATGTCACTTGATGCTGTAACGGTTTGCGCAAGTTGCCTAAACCCAACGTTGGCTTTTTCGAATGTGGTGTAGCAACTTGCTACATTTTGTTCTGAATTGTTGGTTGCTACGGCTACCTGATCAGTGATAGCTACCAGATTTTGCACAATGCCCTTTAACTTATCCGTGCTAGTGTCCAATGAACGAGATGTGTCTCTTTGCTCATTGGCGCCTTGCATAATGAGGTCACTCACTTTCCCAAGCGAAGTAAATGCGCCACTCATTTCCTTCTCGGCATCTTTTAATTGCCCTACCGATACGTTGAGCTTATGTTGCAAGGCCCTTGCTGAATTCGCAAGTACACCCAATTCGTGGTCGCTGGTATATGTGAGAGCGTAGTCGTAATCGCTGTTAGCCAAGTTAGAGATGCATTTAGCGACCTCTTTAGTAGGCTTTATCACCTGTGAGCGTAGTCTTGCGATAACATAGCTCAATGACAATATTGACAACACAATGGCGGCAAGAAGAATAAGCCACAACATATTACGCGTGCTTTGCTTAAGCTCCTCTATCGCGTTGGCTGACTGTGATGCTATGTCATCAGCTATACTGCCTAACAGTTTCGCGGGCTCTCTATCGATGCCTCGTACATAGCTATCGCCGACTTTAGCGTTGAAACCTGAATTGACAAAAGCGTCATAACCTTCGCGATATTTGGTTGCCATTATGTTATGAGCTTTTTGAAACTGGCGAATCTCTGCTTTTGCTTCGTTACTGATTACCTCGTTTTGCAGCATGGCTCTAAACTTTGTTTGAATGTCGCTTTCACGCTGCTTAAATCGCCCCCAATACTTTTCTCTATCGGCTTTGTTATGGCCTCGAAGAAGCACATTTTTCCACTCTTGGACCTGAGTCTTAAAGGCACTCAGTACATCGTTAACGTCGCGCTCAGACTGAACCAGTGTATTTTCAAGTTCATCAAAGGCATTCAGCAGTGTGAATGACTTTAAAATTGATGCACCGTTGAGTAAAACAAGGAGAAAGAAACTAGCGAGAACGGGGGCAATGACCAAACGGCTTATGCTGGTGTACTTGAACACGATATGACCTTTAACTTAGATAATAACTGCACTATTAGATGATATTTTTATGACAGTTGCGTTACGTCAAAGGTATAGCAGAGCATACTTATATCTTGCACTTTATACCCATCATTCAGAGTAAAAAGCGCTTTTGATAAAAATAAGTACCTAAAAGCCTAAAGCTAAAACCAGCACGGCCTTTAGACTTTCGCTTGCGTCAATATAGTTAAAGATGATTAAAAAGAAAGGTGCAGTAGAAATGAAAAAAAGAGCCACTTGGGCTCTTTTTTGATTCATTTTGCTAAGGCGGCCTATTAAGCTAATGTATTAAGGCGTGTTTCCACTATTCCCACTCAATAGTAGCAGGCGGTTTACCTGAGATGTCGTATACCACGCGCGAGATACCATCTACTTCGTTGATTATACGGTTAGACACTTTACCAAGGAAATCGTACGGCAGGTGTGCCCAATGCGCCGTCATAAAGTCGATTGTTTCAACAGCGCGAAGGCTGACTACCCAGTCGTATTTACGCGCATCGCCCATAACGCCCACAGAGCGTACCGGTAAGAATACGGTAAATGCTTGACTCACTTTTTGGTATAAGTCTGCGGCGTATAGCTCTTCAATAAAGATAGCATCGGCGCGACGCAGCAGATCGCAGTACTCTTTCTTAATTTCACCAAGTACACGAACTCCCAAACCTGGCCCAGGGAACGGGTGACGGTATAGCATGTCGTAAGGCAGGCCAAGCTCAAGACCAATTTTGCGCACTTCATCTTTAAATAATTCACGCAATGGCTCAACAAGCCCGAGCGCCATATCATCTGGCAGACCGCCTACGTTGTGGTGAGACTTTATAACGTGGGCTTTACCCGTAGCCGAACCTGCAGATTCGATTACATCAGGGTAGATAGTGCCCTGAGCTAACCATTTTGCATTAGCAAGCTTGCCGGCTTCTTCATCAAAAACGCGAACAAATTCGTTGCCAATGGCTTTGCGTTTAAGCTCTGGATCTTCAATACCTTCAAGGCGCGCTAAAAATCTTTCTTCAGCATCGATACGAATGATATTTAAACCAAAGTGATCGCCAAACATCTCCATAACTTGGTCGGCTTCGTTTAATCGCAACAACCCGTTATCAACAAATACGCAGGTAAGGTTTTTGCCAATAGCGCGATGTAAAAGCATGGCCGTAACCGAGGAGTCTACGCCACCAGAAAGACCGAGTATTACCTCATCATCGCCGACTTTTTGTTTAATACGCTCAATAGCATCTTCAATTATCGCACCCGCAGTCCATAGCTTTTCACACTTACACACGTCCATAACGAAATGCGTTAATAAACGCATGCCCTGGCGAGTGTGGGTCACTTCTGGGTGAAACTGTACACCATAGAACTGTTTTTCTTCGTTATACATAGCCGCGTGAGGGCAAGACGCAGTCTGGGCGATGGTCTCAAAACCTGCGGGAATAGCAGACACTTTGTCGCCGTGACTCATCCATACATCAAGACGAGCGGCTCCGTTATCACCGATAGCATCTTCAATCTTATCAAGTAATGGACTTGGCTTAATGACCTCTACTTGAGCATAACCAAACTCACGCTTGTCTGAACCAAGCACGCCGCCGCCAAGCTGATGGGCCATAGTCTGCATACCGTAACAAATTCCGAAAACAGGAACGCCGGCCTCAAACACATAATCAGGTGCTCGCGGTGACCCTTCTTCGGTTACCGACTCTGGACCGCCTGACAATATGATCCCTTGAGGATTAAATGCGCGAATCTGCTCTTCGGTTACATCCCAAGCCCATAGCTCGCAATAAACGCCTATTTCACGTACTCGGCGTGCTATTAGCTGTGTATATTGCGAACCAAAATCCAAAATAAGTATTCGTTGAGCGTGTATGTCTGAACTCATAAAAAGCCTTTTTTCTCTTTTCAATCACTAAGCCACATTGCGTCATATGGCGTCATATAGCGTGGGCAAAGTGTTTGTAAACAACCTGTCCGAGGCATGGATGCCGAGGCCAAGCTCCCCTGGATGGGTTTACAGCGTGGTGGTGTTAGACACTATGCCCACGCTGAACAATAACTCGCCTTAACCTAAACGGTAGTTTGGCGCTTCTTTCGTAATACTTACATCGTGCACGTGGCTTTCACCCATACCCGCTGACGTTACGCGAACAAACTGTGCTTTGGTATTAAGCTCTTCGATAGTAGCGCACCCCGTCAAGCCCATTGCTGAGCGAAGGCCGCCCATTTGCTGATGAATAATATTGGCAATCGGTCCTTTGTAGGCAACGCGACCCTCAATACCTTCTGGTACTAATTTTTCAGCATTATTGGATTCTTGGAAATAACGGTCTGATGAACCATGGCTTTGGTTCATGGCGCCTAACGACCCCATACCGCGGTAAGATTTGTAATAACGACCTTGGAAAAGCTCAACTTCACCCGGTGCTTCTTCGGTACCTGCAAGCATGCTGCCTACCATCACGCAGCTTGCACCAGCTGCTAATGCTTTGGCGATATCACCTGAGAAACGAATACCGCCATCAGCGATCACTGGAATACCAGTCCCTTCAAGGGCTTCTACCGCATCGGCAACGGCAGTAATCTGCGGCATACCACAACCGGTTACAATACGAGTTGTACAGATTGAACCCGGGCCTATACCTACTTTCACTGCGTCTACGCCTGCATCCGCTAGTGCTTTTGCACCTTCACGAGTGGCTACGTTACCCGCGATAATTTGTACGTCAGGGTAATCTTGGCGTACTTTCTTCACGCGGTCGATAACGCCTTGGGAGTGACCATGTGAAGTATCAATTAACAGCACGTCAACACCCGCATCTACTAATAGTTTAATGCGTTCGTCAGTACCTGGGCCAACACTAACAGCCGCACCAACACGCAATCTACCTAGTGAGTCTTTACAGGCATTCGGTTTGTTTTCTGCTTTTTGAAAATCTTTTACCGTAATAAGGCCGGTAAGTTTAAATGCGTCGTCCACAACAAGAATTTTTTCGATGCGATGCTCATGCATCAAATCAAGAACCACGTCAGAACTAGCGCCTTCTTTTACCGTGACAAGGTCGTCTTTACCTGTCATGACGTTACTAATAGGCAGCTCTAATCGCTTTTCAAATCGAAGGTCGCGGCCTGTCACAATACCAATGAGGTTATTTTCTTCATCGGTAACAGGGAAACCTGAGTAACCTTTGCTTTTCGATAAAGCAATAACGTCGCCAATAGTCGCGTCTTTAGTTACTGTAACAGGGTCGGATACTACACCGCTCTCATACTTTTTAACTTCAAGAACGTGTTTTGCTTGCTCTTCAGGCTTCATGTTTTTATGAATAAACCCGATCCCACCTTCTTGTGCCAATGCAATGGCTAAGGGGGCTTCAGAAACCGTATCCATGGCGGCTGACACCATGGGAATATTCATTGTCACATTGCGCGTAAGACGCGTTTGTAGACTTGCTGTGTGAGGGAGGACGGTTGAGTGGCCAGGAACTAGCAACACATCGTCAAAAGTAAGGGCTTCTTGGATGATACGTAGCATGCAACAACACCTATTCAGTTGAGGGTTAATTGCGGCGTGATTGTAGTGTTTTTTGGTTTTAAGGTAAACTCTATTTGTATTAAACCATGTGATTTTTTTTATGTTTACAAATTCGCCATCTACATCTCGACAAATTTTAACAGTAACAAAGCTAAATCGATTGGCTAGAACCGTGCTTGAAGGCGAAATTGGTCTGATTTGGCTGTCTGCTGAAATTTCCAATTTTGTCTGTGCAGCATCAGGACATTGGTACTTCACGTTAAAAGACAACAAAGCGCAGGTACGTGCAGCCATGTTCAAGGGCTCCAACCGCTCGGTGCGTCAGCGCCCGAAAGAAGGCGATAAAATATTAGTGAGAGCGTCGGTGGGTCTTTATGAGGCTAGAGGCGACTATCAGCTAGTTGTTGAACATATGGAAAGTGACGGTGAAGGCGCTTTAAAACAGGCATTTGAAGCGTTAAAGCTGAAACTCAACAATGAAGGTCTGTTCGACGCATCAACAAAACGAAACCTGCCCACCTATATTACGCGCATTGGCGTGATCACCTCATCAAGTGGCGCCGCCCTTCACGACGTACTTAGCGTTTTAAAACGTCGAAGCCCGCAAACACAGGTTATTGTGTACCCTTCGATGGTACAGGGAGAAACTGCGCCGGCTCAGCTTATTCAGGCTCTTAAAAAAGCCAATGAAAGAAATGAGGTTGACGTACTGCTTCTAACCCGTGGCGGTGGTTCGCTAGAAGACTTGTGGTGCTTTAATAATGAGGCATTAGCGCGAGAAGTGTCGGCCAGTCATTTACCCGTTGTGAGTGCTGTTGGCCACGAAGTCGATTTTACTATTTCTGATTTTGTAGCCGATTTGCGTGCCCCTACTCCTTCTGCTGCCGCTGAGCTTCTTAGCCAGAATTCGAACGAAATTGTGCAAAAGCTGGTGCAAAAACGCCAGCGTTTACACCGTGCGATTGCGCAGAAGCTCGTTAGCAACAAACAACAACTGACCATTCAACGTCAGCGATTACAAAACTTACACCCGCAGAGTAAAATACAGCATCAATGGCAATCACTAGACCGGTTACAGCTGCAATTACTTCACAAAATGCAGCGAGATATAGCAGGCGCTGATAAACGACTGCAATCGCTAACTAGCCGGCTGAATAGTCAAAACCCAGCACAACGTCTTGCGCAATCAAACAGTAATTTGGCCTATGTGAAAACGAGATTGCTCAATAGCATGGCCGCACTGCTTGGCACCAAAAAGCAACAGCTGGCCTCAAATGCATCATTACTTCAATCGGTAAGTCCACTGTCTACACTGGCAAGAGGTTACAGTATTACTCTCGCTGAGAACGCTGCCGTAACGAGTATAGAAGCGGTGAATAATGGCGATACGATAACAACCCGAGTGACTGACGGTGAAATAACCAGTACAGTAACAAAAACGTTAAAGGAATAACTCAGCCAATTATGCCGACCTTTCGCAGCTTCGCTTTTCGAATAGCCTCTTTGTCTCTTGCTATGGTTTCAATTGGAGCACTCCTTTCTATTGGTACTTTTTTACCTATAGCACACGCCGTTGTGACCAAACCTGTCGTACATAGCGTCTCGGCACCAGTCTCTGTGTTTTCTACCTATCCGTCGTCTGAGCTCGTGGCCTTGTGCAATGAGCCAGAGAGTCGCTGCGAAGAAGATAGTATTACTCCCGACGAATTTGTGTCTGCCCTAAAAGCAACGTCATATTTTACTTCACTGCAGCCTTATGCAGAGAATAATGACTATGAACTGTTGATAGCCAATGTGGGGAAAGTATCCACTCAATTTGCTGAAATAACGCTGCAGTGGCGGGGAATGGAAATAAACTCCCATATTGTTAAGACAAGTGCACAGAAACAGGCTGAAAGTGGAAACCTTCAACATGCCGAAACGCTAATTAGGCAGTGGGAAGACAATGCAGTCAACGAAGGAATTTTTACAGCAGAATTCCTTTATCGCGCTCTTGAGGCAAGTAATTACCAGCATGACTTAGCAGTGCCTAATTCATTTGGGCAGTTTACTAAGCTAGACACCCAACTTTTTGCAGACCCATTTAGCGGCGCCATTACCCGATATACTCATCCTGCTTATGAAGATGCCCTCGTTGATGTTATTGTTTACCCGTTTACACATAAGGTAACTGAAGATGATCGCACGCTGTTAAACGAGCAACTCGATGTCGACCTTGCGAAAGCGAGTGCGGTAGCAAAAGCACAGCAACTTACTCTTACTCTTTCTAGCCCAGCAGCACCATATAAAGTAAAAGGAATAGCCGATGGGTGGCGACTTGGCATTACGGCTGAGTCTGAGAAAGCCCCCACACTCTATGCATCTACCTACGTATTTAGAAAGCATGACAAAATCATAAAAATAGCCACCACCTTTCCTACCGATTTCTCAGATCCACTCGTGGATGAGCTAATACAGCGTGTTGATGTACCAAAAGAATCGTTGTTAATGAAGCGGGTTCGAAAGCTGTTATAAATAGCTATCCTAAAATGCTGCTGTGCTGAAATGATGCTGTACAGAAATTGTTATTAAGCACTCGACAGGAATAAAACGGTAAAACTGGGCTTTAAAATAAAAAACCGACGAGCTACCCAAAAGTAATCGTCGGTTTTTTACTATTTTGCTCGTACTATTTGTCTTTATAGAAAGACATCATGCGACGGCGTTTACGCTGCTGCGCTAGCGTTAAGTTATTCTTCTTCCCTTCAAACGGGTTGGCCCCTTCTCTAAACTCAATCTTGATGGGCGTTCCCATGATCTCAAGTGCTTTTCTAAAGTAGTTCATTAAGAAGCGCTTGTATGAGTTAGGTAAATCATCTACCTGGTTGCCGTGTATAACAATAACAGGCGGATTGTAACCACCCGCATGGGCATACTTCATTTTTACTCTTCTGCCGCGAACAAGCGGTGGCTGATGGTCATCTTGAGCCATTTCCATAATCTTAGTGAGTATCGATGTGTTAATGCGTTTAGTTGCGCTTGAGTACGCTTCCTGGACCGATCCAAATAAATTACCCACACCCGAACCGTGAAGAGCTGAAATAAAGTGAATGCGTGCAAAATCGACAAAGCCTAAGCGTCTATCCATTTCACGCTTAATATCGTCTTTCACATCACTACTTAACCCATCCCACTTATTGACCGCTAGCACTAACGAACGACCAGAGTTTAAAACGAAACCGAGCAAGCTCAAATCTTGGTCGGTAATCCCCTCACGAGCATCAATAACCAGTAAAACTACGTTCGCTTCTTCAATGGCTTGAAGAGTTTTAACAATGGAAAACTTTTCAACCGCCTCGTTGATCTTCTTACGCTTTCTCACGCCGGCAGTATCGATGAGAACATATTCCCGTTCATCTCGTTCCATAGGAATATAAATGCTGTCGCGGGTCGTACCCGGCTGATCAAAAACCACCACCCGCTCTTCGCCTAAAATGCGATTGGTTAGCGTAGACTTTCCAACGTTCGGTTTACCCACAATGGCAAGCTTGATAGGTAAGTCTTGAAGTCGTTGACGCTGTGCTTCTGCATCCTCTTCGCCTTCAGGCTCGATGTCATCCACAATTTCCATATCAGGAAAATCAGCTTCAAGAGGCGCTAAACCGTCTTGTAGCAATTGACTCACACCTCGACCATGAGCGGCAGCAATTTGCTTAACCTCACCTAACCCAAGCTTGTAAAACTCAGCACTCTCACTGTCGCCGTCAATACCGTCTACTTTATTAGCAACGATAAAGACTTTTTTGTTAATGCGACGAAGATGGTCGGCTATGCCTTGGTCTGCTGGCAGTAACCCAGCTCTTGCATCAACCAGAAACATCACAACATCAGCTTCTTCAATGGCTAGAAGAGACTGCTGGGCCATTTCAGCGTCGATACCTTCTTCATCACCCGTAATTCCCCCCGTATCCACTACGATGAATTGACGTCTTTCGAATTTGGCTTGGCCATATTTTCGATCTCGCGTGAGGCCAGGGAAATCAGCAACGAGTGCATCGCGAGTGTTTGTAAGACGATTAAATAAGGTCGATTTTCCGACATTGGGACGGCCAACCAGAGCAACAACGGGTAACATTTATCAGATCCTAAAGGTCATGAAAGCTAAAAAGCATAAACCGCAAGCGTTTAATAACGAAGTAATCAATGCTTTAAATAATAGCACCAATAGCTCGTTGACAACTTGCGGTTTTGAATGAGCGCATTATACCCTTTAAGGGGGTTAATACCAATTCGGATTCATCACCTATGAGTGATGAAGAGCTAATAATAAGACTGGTAACAAAAAAGCGCCGTTGTGACGGCGCTTTTTAGGTACTTTGCTTAAGGGCCTCTATTAAAAAGGCGCTTCTATCTAAAGTGCTTTATTTTTGGGGCTATATTTACGGAGCCTTATTTACGGAACTTTATTTACGGAACTTTATTTACGGGACCTTATTTATGGGACTTTGACCGAAGCCACTACACCGTTGCGAGTAATAGCAACTATCGCGCCTTCAACAACGATGGGCTCTACGTAAATAGAGTCATCTTCATCATCGCCGCCCACGTCTAGACGCGCAACAATTTCACCACTTTCCTTTTCAATCCAGTGCAGAAAGCCCCATTTATCACCCACAACCACATATTCGCCCACAGGCGTTGCTGCCGTTAATGAGCGCTGCTTAAGCGTGCCTTGCGACCAAAGCTCCACACCGTTTCGTCTGTCTAAGGCGTAAACGTTAGACGCGTTATCAACAACAAAAATCTGATTACCATCAATATTCAGGTTGCGATATGAAGAATACTCGCGTTTCCAGATTACACGGCCTGAACGCAGTTCAACTGCCGCCAACGTACCATTGTACGAGACGGTATAAATAGTTCCGCCATACAGCACAGGAGTAGTGTCGATATCAACAATACGCTCTAGTTCGGTGGCACCTGATGGCGTAGAAATAACGGTTTCCCATGCTAATACGCCAGTATCAATAAGGTTAACCTGAAGCTTACCCGTTGGGGCACCCACAATCACACCGCCATTTGACGCTATCGGCCCTGAAATGCCGCGTAATGTTAACGGAGGTGTATCCCCTTCATGACGCCACAACTGCTCACCGGTTCGTGTATTAAAACCAAATAAGCTGCCAGCGCCGGTATTAACCACTAAAATACCGTCATCGGCTGCAGGAGCTGCTAATACCTCACCTGGCACGGTAGCATCCCACACTAGCTCGCCACTTTCGGCGTCTAGCGCAGCAACATAACCGTTTTCAGTGCCAACAAAAACATGTCTGTCAGCAACAAAAATACCACCAATACGGGCACTTTCACCACTGCTCCACAAGTTGCTAACGGAGCTCAACATGCCCTCTGTGCGAAATGTAGCAAAGTTCTTTTCCCATACTACGTTGCCTGTTTCAGGCTCCATAGCAACAACGTTGCCGTGGCGGTCTGCAGCATAAAGTTTATCGTACGCGTAAACCGGCTTAAGGCGTGAAAAGTAATGATTTACACCATCACCGATATCTCGCTCCCACTCTACCATTGGAGAAAACTTAGCTTCGATGGGCTTTAAACGACGAATTTCAAGCTCTTCTTCATCAGCGAACCAGTCAGAAACGGTTGAACAGCCAGACAAAGTAATTGAAACCGCCAACGCCATTGAAATGGTGCGAGCAAATCGACCCTTACGGCCACAGGTGTTGTGAAACAAATTGCGTACCTCTTTAATTTTTATCAGCCTTTCGACCCAAGCTTACTGAGCTGCCGCAACAGCGAGATTATCAAGCTTCATTTGCAGCAGTGGGTTGTTGGCATTTTTTTCTAATGCACTAGAGTATGCTAAACGCGCATCATCGAACTTATCTTGTTGTTGATATACATCGCCTTCAAGTTCGGATACTTCTGCAGAGAATGCGTCGTTTGATACATTGCCAAGCGTAGACAACGCAGCATCGAGCTGGTTCATTTCAATTTGCACACGAGCTAAGCGAAGAGACGCTAATTCTTTCATTTGCTCATTTTCAGCAAATGTGATCACCTCATTTAAATGAGAGGCCGCAGTGTCTAAATCACCTGAATCAGCTGCTTTTTTAGCAGCGAGTAAGTTTGCGATACTGGCGTAACCTGTATCTTTATTTTCTTCAATAAACGATTTTAAACTGGCACTACTTCCCTCTTCAGCGAAGGTTTCTACCGCCGATTGATAAGCAACGGAAGCGGCTTCTTTGCTTTCAATTTGCATATCTGAATATTGACGCCATCCGAAAAGACCGCCTAGGCCTAAGGCAGCCCCCACAATGATGGCAGTACCATGCTCTTTCCAAAAACGCTTAATCGCTTCAACTTGTTGTTCTTCTGTTGCGAACTGTTCCATGATGTCCTCTTCTTATTTTTCGCTCAGCAGTTTTAACACCGTATCTGATAGGCTTTCAAAACTCACTGTAACTTGCTCTTGACCATCGCGAAGGGGCTTAACGCCTACTTTGCGTGATTGCATTTCGTCCGAACCTAAAAGTAGCGCTAGACGAGCACCGGTTTTATCCGCGCGCTTTAATTGTTTTTTAAAATTTCCGCCGCCACAATGCATCATGATACGCGTATCAGGCAATTGATTTCTCAAGTGCTCCGCCACTTCAATAGCATAAGACTGGGCATCATCGCCCATAGCAGTCACATAGACATCAGCGAAACTGTCGTCTTGGCCTTCATCGGTCAGCGTGGTTAACAACAACACTAAACGTTCGATACCCATTGCAAAACCAACCGCCGGTGTCGCTTTACCACCAAGTTGCTCTACCAAACCATCGTAGCGGCCGCCGGCGCATATTGTACCTTGTGCGCCTAAGCTGTCTGTTACCCACTCAAACACCGTTCGATTGTAATAATCTAAGCCTCGAACTAATCGCGGATTCACTTCATAGGCAATGCCAACTTCGGTTAATCGTGCGCAAAGAGTTTCGAAGTGCGCTTTCGATTCTTCGTCTAAGTGGTCGATAAGAGAAGGGGCATCGGCGATGGCAGCTTGAACGTCTGGATTCTTGCTATCGAGAACGCGAAGTGGATTAGTTTCCAATCGACGAAGTGAGTCTTCATCCAGCTGATCCGCTCTAGCCTTTAGGAATTCAACGAGCGTGTCACGGTAAGCAGCACGAGCTTCATTAGAGCCTAGCGTATTGATTTGCAGCGTAACGTGCTTTTCAATACCAAACGCTTTCCAAAAACGAGCGCTGAGTAAAATAACTTCTAGGTCAATATCTGGCCCATCTATTCCGTATGTTTCTACACCAAACTGATGAAACTGACGGTAACGACCTTTTTGTGGACGTTCATGGCGAAACATTGGGCCCATGTACCACAAACGTTGCTGTTGGTTATATAACAGCCCATGTTCATTTCCGGCTCTTACGCAGCTGGCAGTTCCTTCAGGACGCAGCGTTAAGCTATCGCCATTTCTGTCTTCGAACGTGTACATCTCTTTTTCAACAATATCAGTGACTTCACCGATAGAGCGTTTAAAGAGGTCGGTACTCTCGACAATGGGCGTGCGTATCTCTTGGTAACCGTAATTCGCCACAACCTGTCGAAGTACAGATTCTACTTTTTGCCATGTACCGGAAATCTCCGGTAGGCAGTCATTCATGCCTCGTATTGCCTGAATAGTCTTAGCCACTTGAAATTCTCATACTGCTAAATAGTGAAAAGCCCCGCATTATAGGGGCTTTGGGAACAAACAACAACGTTGCAGGCTTAGTCTTTTACCGATACCTGGATTTTGTTTTCTTCGCTCATCCGCATCGCTTTCGCGCGAATTTTGGCTTCTAGCTTATCAACGAGGTCGTCGTTAGCTAAACGCTCTTTTACGCGCTTGCCATCTTCGTACAAACCACTCATGTTGCGAGCGCCGGTTAGCCCTAAATCTGACACTTCTGCTTCTCCTGGACCGTTGACAACACAGCCGATAATTGAGACGTCCATAGGCGTTAATATGTCTTCAAGACGCTCCTCTAGCGCATTCACTGTGCCTATTACATCAAACTCTTGGCGAGAGCAGCTAGGACACGCAATAAAGTTGATACCGCGAGAGCGAATACGTAACGACTTAAGAATATCGAAGCCTACTTTTATCTCTTCTACAGGGTCGGCTGCAAGAGAGACGCGTATGGTGTCGCCAATGCCTTCGGCCAGCAACATTCCAAGTCCTACCGCGCTTTTGACCGCGCCTGCACGCTGTCCGCCAGCTTCTGTAATACCTAAATGCAATGGCTGATCAATTTTTTGCGCGAGCAGCCGGTAGGCACCAACGGCCAAAAATACATCCGATGCTTTCACGCTAATCTTAAATTGATCAAAATTGAGTTTGTCGAGAATGTCCACGTGACGCATAGCAGATTCTACTAACGCTTCTGGCGTAGGCTCACCGTACTTTTCTTGTAAATCTTTTTCTAACGATCCGCCGTTAACCCCAATTCGAATAGGGATATTATTGTCTTTAGCGCAATCTACTACAGAGCGCACGCGCTCCATGTTTCCAATATTACCTGGATTAATACGCAGACAATCCACGCCATACTCGGCAACTTTTAAAGCAATGCGATAATCAAAATGAATATCTGCCACCAAGGGCACGCTTACTTGGCGCTTAATTTCTTTAAACGCTTCGGCTGCATCCATGGTTGGCACGGAGACTCGCACAATGTCGCCGCCTACAGCGACAATTCTGTTGATTTGCGCAACCGTTGCAGCAACATCGGTAGTGAGCGTATTCGTCATCGATTGAACAGCAATGGGAGCGCCATCACCTATAGGAACATTTCCCACATTAATACGTGTGGACTTTCTGCGTTTAATAGGGCTTTCTGCAAACATCTAAATACCTATAAAGGAAGCGTGAAGCGAGCTATTTTTCCATTTTGAAACGATGTGATATCTGCTAGCTCGCCATTAACTGATATGCGCACATTATCAGGTGCGCCTAGGGTAACTGCAACAGGAGGAATACCTTGAATGTCCATTACCCGTCCCTGTTGCTTTACGCCAGTGGCGATAATCTCTCCGGTAGCATCCGCAATATTCACCCAACAATCTTCACTGAACGTAAAGGTCATTGATATAGGCGCAGCGGTCTCGTTTACATTTAAATCGACATCTTCGCCTTCTGTCATACTGCTGACAAGCGCTGTAAGATTATTGCTGTCGTTAATTTCTGATGGCGGCGCTGAAATTGAACCGCTGTCTAGACCGTCGCGACTTGTAAGGTTAGAGGGAGAATTTGATAACGCTGACGAAGAAGCGCTGCTAGTGTCTTGAGCAGTGCGCGTTGAATTCTCGCCAGACATTGGTACATTGCCTGTAGAGATTTCATCATCAGAGATTGAAGATTCAGTCTCCGGCGAACGTGCTTTCGCTATGGCCTCCTCTTTCACCGACTCAATTAATGATGCATCTGTTGTTGTATCGTCACCAGGTTGCTGATACCACCACAACACCACGCCACCAATTATAATTAGCAGAATAATGTAAGTCACCATCATCCAGCGGTCGTCATGTGTCTGTTTTGCGACACGTTTTGAAAAGCTTTGAAGCTTATCAGATGACGGTACTTCAGATTGATTATGAAAGCGCTCAAAGGCCTCAATAACATCATGTGAAGGCAACCCTAATTGCTTAGCGTAATTTCGAACATAGCCTTTGGTAAACGTAACTGATGACTTTTCATCAATAACATCATTTTCTAAATCATTGATTTGAAAAGTTTTTAAGAAAAGCTTACTGGCAATTTCTTGTTGTGAGAGGCCTAACGCTTCTCTGCGCTCTTTTAATAAGGCCCCAGGACTTGGCGTACTTTTTTCTTGTTGCGATGTGACTTCTTGACTCGCGTTTTCTTCTGACACCATTAACCTTTATTCCTCCTGCATACTCGGTGGTACTAACCAAAGCTTCTGACCAGCAATAATAGCGCCAGCATTGTCTAGGTTATTCCACTTTTGCAGCGTAGACATCTTAATATTGTATAACAACGAAATACGATATAAGTTTTCCGTCTCTTTTACTACATGGAATTTACTCGTTTGGTCGGATAAATCAGGCTTTGCGACAACATTTTCATTGTTTGCATCTTGCGCCAAGGGAACGCTCGCTTTCACCTTTTCAGCGCCAAGCTCTGAAGCGGCTGATTTGGCGATTGTTTTTGACCTTTCATCAGAGCTCGACTCTGGAGCAGATTCAGGGGTTGGCGCTGATTGAGTAGACTTCTCGTCGCTATTCACAACTAACACCGTTTGCTCTGTGGTTGGTCTTAGTATCGAGCCACTTTGATTTGCGCTTACACTGTTTCCATTCCCTGAGTCTTTCACCACCGTTTTGACGGTTTTAATTACCTTAGCATTTAGGTTTGAGCGCTCTGCCAAATAGCGTTTCGCTAACGTGCTATTAGGGAATAACGACAATAACATATCTCCATAGCCCTTTGCGGCGGCGTCATCTTTCTCCCCCTTGGCAATTTCAAATGCTAACCACAAAGAATCTGGTGATACCTTGGCAACCCGCTCATAACGACGAAGGGCAGATTTTGCCTTTTGCCACTGCTCAGTAGCGACGTAAAGTTCGGTAAGCAGGAAAAGTGTTTTCGCGCGTGCGGGTTGATGCTTTAGCGCGTTCTCAAAATACGCTATGGCGTCTTGAATATTATTTTGTGATTGAGCGCAAAGGGCCAAATTTTCGTAGGTTTGTGCAGCATTTGAATACGAGCGATTATCGATGGCGCGTAAGAAATATGTTTTAGCTTCGTCGTACTGGCCGTTTTGGCATTTGAAGGCGCCAAAGCTGTTGGCAATATCGCCATTGTCAGGTTCAATGTTTAGCGCGGTAATATAGTATTCCTCAGCACGCTGATTTTCCCCTACCAGTTGGTAGTAATAGGCCATTGCATATTGTACATCGGCCGAGCGCGGATCGAACTCTATCGCTTTATCGAGGTTGCGCTTTGCTTGAGTGTAATTGTTGTTTTGAAGGTAGGTAAGACCTAATGACATGCGCGTTCGAGCCGCTTCCTCAGGATCGAAATCAGCACTGTTAATGCCTGTTTGGCTGCTGCTAACACAGCCCACAATGAATAGCGATGCTCCCACTAACGCGGCGCGCATGCTGCTTCTTAATCCTTTTTGCAATCCAGTTGGCATAGTCTTACCCTAATATCTTAATGATTATTGGGCCATTTTTACTGAAATTGCTTCGCCCTTCACCTGTTTTTTTAACATTCTTTTTGTTCTGTCGACAACATCGCCTACTAATTGACCACATGCAGCATCAATATCATCGCCACGGGTTTTGCGAACAACTGTCGTAAAGCCATATTCCATTAGCACTTTAGCAAACCTATCTATTCTAGAATTACTAGAACAGGTATACGGTGACCCCGGATAGGGATTAAATGGAATAAGGTTAATTTTACTTGGCGTATCTTTCAGTACTTTAGCTAGCTCGTGTGCCTGCTCGGTACTGTCGTTAATGTGAGAGAGCATAACATACTCAACCGTCACTCTGCCCTGGTTTGCTTTAGACTTTGCCAAGTAACGACGTACGCCAGCAAGAAACGCTTCAATATTGTATTTCTTATTTACAGGTACAATCTCATTGCGCAACTCATCATTCGGCGCGTGTAGTGAAATGGCTAACGCTACGTCTATCTGATCGCCCAGCATATCCAGCGCTGGCACTACACCTGACGTGCTCAATGTAACGCGACGTTTTGACAAACCAAAGCCAAAATCGTCTAGCATGATGTCCATGGCTGGAACCACATTTTTAAGGTTAAGTAAGGGCTCGCCCATTCCCATCATGACCACGTTGGTAATGGGACGTTGGCTAGTATCTTTTGAAAGACCTAAAAATGTAGCTACGCGCCACACCTGACCAATAATCTCGCTCACACTAAGATTACGGTTAAACCCTTGCTGAGCCGTACTGCAGAAGGTACATTCAAGGGCACAACCTACTTGTGAAGATACACACAGTGTGGCTCGCTCTTCCTCAGGGATCCAAACAGACTCTACTTCTTGGCCGCCCTCTAGTGTGAGCGCAAACTTGATAGTGCCGTCACTGGCCTCTTGAAAATAAGCAATTTCGGGCGCTTTTATCTCACAATTTTCAATAAGCATGGCACGAAGGTTTTTATTGAGGTTACTCATTTTCTCAAAATCGCTTTCGCCCTGCTGATAAATCCACTTCATTACTTGATCAGCACGAAATGGTTTCTCTCCTTTTTCCTTGAAGAAATTGCGCAAGCCTTCGCGATTTAAATTTAATAAGTTTGTTTTTGCCATGAATAAAATGACCCTTTTACCTTGCGAGGATTACTACCTCGAACTGCTTAATTAAGAGTGCTAGTACTGTGAGTTGTACTTCAGAAGCGACTAAAGACAGTCACACTTTAACGAAGAAGTGTGACTGTCTTTAGTGCTGCACATAAAACACCGATACTGACACTTTTTACTGTATTACTTCCTAACTTTCGCTAGGTTATCTTTAACTGCCTATGCACATTTTGCTTAATCTTTACTCAACCTTTGTAATAAGGATTTCCCTAAAGATTAGCGCTTAAAATTTGTGCAAATTCTACCATGTATGCCTTTGCATAAAAAGAAATACCAGTGCGCATAGATAATTGCCCACTTCAGATATAAAAAAACGAGGCCGGAGCCTCGTTTCAGAGTTTAAAAACTCTACTTTAATTTGACTACGTACTTAGCGAGTACGTGGGCAAATTTCTTCTTCTGAGAAGAAGTATGCAATTTCACGAGCAGCAGATTCAGGTGCATCAGAACCATGAACCGCATTTTCGTCGATTGATGCAGCATAGTCAGAACGAAGCGTTCCAGCAGCAGCATCAGCTGGGTTAGTTGCACCCATGATTTCACGGTTAGCTAGTACAGCGTTTTCGCCTTCAAGAACCTGAACCATAACTGGACCAGATGTCATGAAATCTACCAAAGCACCAAAGAAAGGACGTTCTTTGTGTTCTGCGTAGAAACCTTCCGCTTGCTCTTTGCTCATGTGTAACATCTTAGAAGCAACGATACGAAGACCAGCAGATTCAAAACGGTTGTAAATTGCGCCGACTACGTTTTTTGCTACCGCATCAGGCTTGATAATCGAAAAAGTGCGCTCAAGAGCCATGTTTTTTCTCCAAACAAATAAGTGTGTTTTCAATTTTGGCGGCGAATTATAGGCAATAATGACCGCAATGACTAGTGACTATTTGTAAAGCGACTCAGTCACCTTGAGCTTTAGCGTTTTACACTGCCTCGTGGGCACATGAACGCATTGCTAGTATGCTACCAAACCATTGTATTTAAAGTATTAATTGCGAGAACGCAGTTCAATTAAGCAAAATGTTCATTTAACCAAAATACTGAGTGGTTAATTTTGCCTTTTAAAAAAAAGCTCGCCTACACGTTCGCGCGAGCCAAATCTTGTATTTTGCCTACGATGGCTCGAAGTCCGTTACCACGGGTGGGGGTAATATGACGCTCTAAATCTAAAGCTTCAAAGTATCCGTCCACATCAAACTGTGTGATGTCTTTCGGCGATTTATTGTTATAGGCAGCAAGCACTAGCGCCAGAAGGCCTTGAACAATCACCGCATCGCTGTCTACATCAAACGTAATTTTACCGTTCTCGAAAGATTCAACCAACCACACACTACTTTGACAACCTTTTACCAAATGTTCCGGTGTTTTCTCACTTTCTGGTAAGCCAGGAATAGACTTACCTAAGTCGATAATATATTGATAGCGCTGTTCCCAATCATCGAAAAACGCTAAGTCATCAATAATTTCTTCACTGCTAGGCAACTTCATCGTTTGTCCTGTTTTTAATTTAAAAGAAAAGGCCAGCTTCTAGCTGTGCTTCTTCACTCATCATTTCACGAGACCAAGGTGGATCGAACACGAGCTCAACATTTACTTTATTTACATGAGGAACCATAGCAACGCGATACTCTACGTCGCCAACCAATACCGGCCCCATGCCACAACCAGGTGCAGTTAATGTCATATCAATATCCACAACCCCACTCTCTTGTTGAATATTGACGGTGTAAATAAGCCCGAGAGAAACAAGGTTAATTGGGATTTCTGGGTCAAAAATGGTTTCTAGCGCGTCCCACACTTGCTGCTTGCTTATGTTTCCATCGCTAGGCTCGTCAAAACTAAGCACCATTTCTTTACGGCCAATGGCCCCAGCATCGGTACCGTCGATACGGTACATATTGCCTTTCCAAGTGATGGTATAATTGCCACCTAACTCTTGGGTAATGCTGACGAATTCGCCTTCAGGGATAACAACAGGATTCCCCGCCGGTACCAAACGCGCTTTACATTCGCGCTCAGTTACCACCATTTTTTGCTTCATAAACTGCTAGTGCTCTATTGTATTTACGTGAGATCGTATTCTTGTGAAACTGTGTACTTGTGAAACTATGTACTTGCCAGATTAACCGACGTTAAAGCTCTCACCACAACCACACTCATCAACTACATTTGGGTTATTGTATTTAATCACCCCGTTAACACCTTCTTGCACGTAATCAATTTCAGTGTTTTTTAACAGTCCCGTTGCATCAGCAGCAATAGCCACGTTTAGCATAGGTGAGATCTCAATAATTTCATCATCGTCTTTTGCGCTATCTGCAAAATCCAGCACATAGGCATATCCAGTACAACCGCTCACTCGTGTTGATAGACGAATTAACTGACCAGGCTTTTCTTTAAGCTTACTTTCGAAATGCTTAACGGCACTGTCTGTTAGCGAGATGAGTTGTGTACTCGGTACAAACGTTTCAACACTCATAATGCCCCCTTAGGCCAACATCATTTTAGCTTTTTTAAGTGCAGCAAAAAGGCTGTCCACTTCTTCAAGCGTGTTATAAATTGAAAATGAAGCGCGGGCAGTTCCAGGAATACCAAAGCGCTTCATTAATGGCTGCGCACAATTGTCGCCAGTGCGAATTGCAACACCTTGCCTATCGAGAATAAAGCCAATATCTGCAGGGTGTGCACCGTCGAGTAAAAAGCTTAACACACCAACCTTATTCGGTGCGGTGCCGACTATTTTCATACCGTCGAGTGCTTCTGCTTGCTCTGTCGCATAAGACAAAAGAGCATGCTCGTGTTCATGTAACGCCGCTATATCGAGCTGCTTAAACCACTCAACCGCAGCGCCCATCCCGATGGCACCGGCAATATTTGGCGTGCCTGCTTCAAGTCTATTAGGCAGTGCTCCCCACGTAGCCTCGTGGTAAGAGACGTCTTTAATCATCTCACCGCCTACTTGCCAAACTGGCCAAGACTCTAAAATCTCTTTTTTACCCCACAAACAACCAATACCGGTTGGACCGAAAAGTTTGTGACCAGAAAAAACATAAAAATCACAGCCGATGTCTTGCACGTCAACACCGCCATGAGCAATGCCCTGCGCGCCATCAACAAGCACCCAAGCACCTACTTGCTTCGCTTTTTCTGTCAGCGCTTTAATCGGGTTCACTGTGCCTAATGCATTAGACACATGTGGAAACGCAACTAGCTTTGTTTTACTCGAAAGTAGCTTTTCAAACGCATCAATGTCTAGCTCACCGTTATCAAATATAGGCACAATATTAAGCGTAGCACCTGCTTTACGACAAGCCTGCTGCCATGTGACTAAGTTCGCGTGATGCTCAAACTCCGTCGCCATGACTTCGTCGCCCTCGGCTAAAAGCTGAGCAAGACCGTTTGCCACTATGTTGATAGCCTCGGTTGTTCCTGCGGTCCAGATAACCTCTTCACGGGCATTCGCATTGATAAAGCTCGCTACGCTTGCTCGCGCATTTTCGTAGCGACGGGTTGCCTCATCTGACAAATGATGCGCACCACGATGTACGTTAGCATTAGTGCCGGTATAAAAATCGACAATGGCGTCAATCACCGCCTGCGGCTTTTGCGTGGTCGCAGCGTTATCTAGATATACCAGCGGCTTCCCATCTACCGTTTTAGAAAGAATAGGAAACTGGGCACGAAGTGCAGCAACATCTAAGCTCATTTCACCTCCATCTGGGAAAAACGTTCGCTGAGTAACGGCTGTAACCATTCGCGGATTGCGCTATTTGGTACGTCGTTAACTAACTCCTGAATAAACCCAAAATTAAGCATAACCAAGGCTTTGCTGCGCGGTACACCTCGAGTAAGCAGGTAATAAAGTGCTTCTTCGTCAATTTCAGCTACGGTTGCACCGTGAGCACACTTAACGTCATCAGCATAAATCTCTAACTCAGGTTTTGTATTGATGACACCGCGGCGAGAAAGCAATAGATTGCGGTTGTTAAGCTCTGCCAAGGTTTTTTGTGCATCGCGGTGAATATGAATTCGGCCATTAAATACAGCGCGAGCCTTATCACCCACGATTCCACGGGCATTTTCTTCTGTGGTACCGTTTGGCATTGCATGCTCAATGGTTGAATGAAGGTCGAACAACTCACCTTCCGCCAACAAATAAATGGCATTCATTTTGGCATCGGCAAACTCACCAGCATGATGAATATCCACATCTAGGCGAGATAAATCGCTTCCATAACCTACCATAGTAGAATTAAGTGTAGAGCGGTTGTGTAATTTGAAGTGACTTCCACCAAGCTGCTTGGCCGCTGCCGTAAACATGGCAAAGCGGTAGTGCTCTAAATGGGCATCATCGGCAATATCGTATTCAGCAAAAGCGGTGGTTAAACTATCGGTGTCACCCACGCCTTGCTCAATGACAGTGGCGCTGGCACCCTTTGCTACTTTCACAACAACACGAGTATGTGCATCGACATTTTGCGTGGCCATGTTAACAATACGAACAGGCGTGTCGATTTTAGTATTTTCATCAACACTGATAAAAATACCGTGCTCGCACAGTGCATCGTTAACTAACCCAAACATGTGTCGAGTAGGCTTAATTTGCCCGTAAATACTCGATATTGCTTGTTGAGTTGCCTCATCGTCGTGCTTAAGCGACGTGATTCTCATGCCTTTTGGTACATCTAGCGTATTCACTTGCGTGATCAATACGCCGTCAACAAACACTAAATCGATAGCATTTAAGTTATCGATAGCGGGTACCGGTAGAACGTCTGCCTGTGTTGTCGTTTTTACTTCGCGCTTTTCTACAGAAGTAAGCGGCGTAAAACGCCAGCTTTCGTTTCTTCGAGCTGGCCAACCATCGGCTTTTAATTGAGTTAAGGACTGCTGACGCACGGGCGCTAAATAATCGTCGAATTGCGCCCCATCAATGACCTGTTGTAGCCATTGACTCATGCCTCTGCCTCCTCGTACGCCTTCCCTAGGAATGCGTAACCTTCTTTTTCTACCTCGTGAGCGAGTGATGCGTCACCGCTTTTCACAATTTTGCCGTCGGCAAGAATGTGTACGAAATCTGGTTTGATGTAATCAAGTAAGCGCTGATAGTGCGTTACTACGATAAAGCTACGCTTACCGTCGCGCTGGCTGTTAACGCCGTTGGCAACAACTTGAAGAGCATCAACGTCAAGGCCTGAATCTGATTCATCAAGAATGCACAGTGACGGCTCCAACAAAATCATTTGCATGATTTCGTTACGCTTTTTCTCACCACCTGAGAAGCCTTCGTTAACACCACGCTTAAGAAAATCTAATGGCAGCTGCACTTGTTTGCAGGCTTCTTTCGCCTTTTTCAAAAACTCAGCAGCTGTCAAAGCCTCTTCACCACGTTCTTCACGCATGGCATTTACAGACTCTTTCATGAATTCCATGTTGCTAACACCAGGAATTTCTACTGGGTATTGAAACGCCAAGAACAAGCCTTCACGGGCACGCTCTTCAACTTCAAGGTCTAGCAAATCTTTTCCATTAAGCGTTACGTCGCCTTTGCTCACTTCATAGCCATCACGGCCTGACAAGACATAACCTAACGTACTTTTACCGGCACCATTGGGGCCCATGATAGCGTGTACTTCACCCGGCTTAACTTCTAGGTTAAGACCCTTAATGATGTTTTTCTCTTCTACGCTGGCATGTAAATTCTTTATACTAAGCATTGATTACCCCACTGAACCTTCAAGACTAATTTCGAGCAGTTTGCCGGCTTCTACGGCAAATTCCATTGGCAGCTCTTTGAATACTTCTTTACAAAAACCGTTAACAATCATAGAAACGGCCTTCTCTGTGTCTAAACCACGTTGGCGACACAAAAATAATTGTTCGTCACTTACCTTCGATGTTGTCGCTTCGTGCTCAACTATTGCCGACGGGTTGCGACTTTCGATATACGGGAACGTATGTGCACCACACTTATCACCAATAAGCAGCGAGTCACACTCAGTAAAGTTACGCGCGCCGTCTGCACGAGGTCCCATTTGCACAAGACCGCGATAAGCGTTGTTACTTTTACCTGCAGATATTCCTTTTGAGATGATGGTTGAGCGCGTATTTTTGCCCATGTGAATCATCTTGGTACCTGTGTCAGCCTGCTGACGACCGCGAGTAAGCGCTACAGAGTAGAATTCGCCTACGCTGTTGTCGCCTTTAAGGATGCAGCTTGGGTACTTCCACGTTACTGCTGACCCAGTTTCAACCTGAGTCCATGAGATTTTAGCGTTGGTGTGTGCAATACCGCGCTTGGTCACAAAGTTGTAAATACCACCTTTACCGTTCTCATCACCTGGATACCAGTTTTGAACCGTGGAGTATTTGATTGTGGCGTCGTCCATTGCAACTAGCTCGACCACCGCGGCGTGCAGTTGATTCTCATCGCGCTGCGGCGCTGTACAACCTTCCAAGTAGCTCACGTGGCTGCCTTCATCGGCAATGATTAACGTACGCTCAAACTGACCGGTGTTCATTTCGTTAATACGGAAATAGGTGGAAAGCTCCATTGGGCAACGAGTGCCTTTTGGAATATAAACAAATGAACCGTCGGTAAACACGGCGCAGTTTAGCGCAGAGAAATAATTATCCGTACGCGGTACTACTGACCCAATGTACTTTTTAACAAGGTCTGGATACTTTTGAATCGCCTCAGAAATTGGGCAGAAAATGACGCCAGCTTCTTCAAGCTTAGAGCGGAACGTTGTGACCACTGATACAGAGTCAAATACTGCATCTACCGCAACGCCTGCTAACATTTCTTGTTCGTGCAGCGGAATACCTAACTTTTCGTAAGTACGCAGTAGCTCTGGGTCGACTTCATCTAGCGACTGAGGCTTGTCTTCCATACTCTTTGGTGCCGAGTAATACGAAATTGCCTGGAAATCAATTTTGGGGTATTCCACATGGGCCCAATCAGGCTCTTCCATTTCAAGCCACGCATGATAAGCCTTTAGACGCCATTCGAGCATCCACTCAGGCTCGTTTTTCATTGCGGAAATGCGACGAATAATCGACTCATCTAGGCCGCTTTCAAACGTGTCCGATTCGATCTCTGAATAAAAACCAGCATCGTACTTTCTTTCTAACGCCTGTTCGATCTGTTCACTCATGTTTGGGTCTCGCTTGTTTGCCTGCATTTGCTGCCTAAGCCTTCCATTCACCTTGGCTTGGAAAATTACCCCACGGTCTTGGTAATTTCCCTTAATTCACCGCACAAACCTCGTGCAGGTAGCATTTTACAATGGTGGCAGCCTTAAAAATTGGTGCGGTATTATATAATACCTGAGTAATCCACTCAAATATTCAGCGACGTATTTTGCGCTACTTGCTTTAAAAAATCTTAAGCTAACGCCACTTGCCGCAATCGGTTTGTTACATCTGTTACTTTATTTACTACGTAATCGATGTCGTCTTGGGTCGTAAATCGTCCCACACTAAATCGAATTCCTGCATGGGCCAGTTCATCGCTTCGCCCCAATGCTTTGAGCACATACGAAGGCTCTAAACTTGCCGATGTGCATGCTGAGCCAGATGACACAGCAATATCATTTAGCCCCATCATCAAACTTTCGCCATCAACATTGGCAAAACTAACATTTAAAATACCTGCAATGCGCTTTTCTTCATGGCCGTTTAGGTATACGCCCTCAATCTTGCTTAGCCCATTCCACAAAGCGATACGAAGCGCTTTAATACGCTCGTTCTCAGCTACCATGTCTCGACTCGCTAATTCGAGTGCTTCGCCCATACCCACAATTTGATGAGTTGCCAGCGTGCCCGAACGCATACCACGTTCATGACCACCGCCATGAATTTGTGCTTCTAAATTAATCTTAGGACGGCGGCGAACGTAAAGTGCCCCCATTCCCTTAGGCCCGTAAAACTTGTGTGCCGACATTGACAAAAGGTCTATCGGAAGCTCATTGAGGTCTATGGCAACTTTGCCCACACTTTGTGCTCCATCCACATGAAATAACACATTATGTTGACGACAAAGCTTTCCAATAGATTCGATGTCTTGCGTTACACCCAGTTCGTTGTTTACATGCATGACAGAGACTAAGATAGTGTCGTCTCTCATTGCGGTCTCTAACTCCGACAAGTTAACTAAACCATCGGCGCCTACCTGAAGATAAGTAACGTCAAAGCCCTGTGCTTGCAAATACTCACAGGTATCAAGCACCGCTTTATGCTCCGTATTAAGGGTAATGATGTGCTTGCCTTTCGATGCATAACCTTCGGCGACGCCTTTTATCGCCAAGTTATTCGACTCGGTAGCACCGGAGGTAAATACAATTTCCCTTGGGTCGCAGTTTAGCGCATCGCTAACCTGATTACGGGCGATATCAACGGCTTCCTCTGCCATCCAACCAAAGCGATAGCTTCTTGACGCTGGGTTGCCAAAATTACCGTCAAGGGTTAGGCATTTCGCCATAACTTGGGCAACTCGCGGGTCTACGGGAGTTGTGGCGGCGTAATCTAAATAAATAGGAGTAGATAGCGTCATAGTCATCAATGCCTTTGTTAAAGCCTAATGCTTACTTCAATATCGTTGGCTATATTGCGAAGAGCACTATTATTATCTTGTCGCCCTGCTACTTCGCGCACATCATGCTTTTCCATTAATTCGCCAAGCGTAATAGAGTGTAAAAAGCTTGAGATACGATCGCTTAAATCTTGCCATAGACTATGCGTTAGACAGCGATCGCCGCCCTGACAGTCGGCCTGCCCCTGGCAACGTGTAGCGTCGATTGATTCATCAACCGCTGATATCACTTGACCAATTGCAATCTCATTGGCGCTGCGGCCAAGCAAATAACCACCGCCGGGACCACGTACGCTATCTACCAGCTTCTCTTTGCGCAATCGAGAGAATAGCTGCTCTAAGTAAGAAAGCGATATTTCTTGTCTTTCAGATATATCGGCAAGGGGAACAGGACCGCGTTTGGAATGCAATGCTACATCAAGCATAGCGGTTACCGCATAGCGACCTTTTGAGGTAAGTTTCATTATTGTCTCCCGCCTTATTCGTATGGCGGAATTTTCACATACCCGACTAAAATGGTCAAGTATAAGACCCAGTAATTTAGTCAGGTATTATTCAGCGTCATTTAACCATTTAGATAATTACGCTATTCGAAGAGTGCAGCCCCCTTTTATCTAAGAACGATAATGTAAGAAAGATAAGTTAGAAAGCGTACTGCCGCACTTCATTTTCAATAAATAGAAAGGCGCATCAAATAGCTGGATCGAATGACTTGTGGGTGCTGCTATCTTGTTGAGCTTCGTTTAACTCAAAGCCAGTATCAGCAAAATCTTCCGCGCTAATATTATGAAGGTTTTCTGTACACACATCACCTCCAAGAGACTGGATAACCTTACACATCTCTTCTACTTTTGTGTCCATTTGATGCATATGCTCAAGCATAATTCCCATGGCATTGGCTACGGGGTCTGGATTATCTGGTGCTACGGCATAAGCGTCGAAACCGTATTTCTGTGCAATTTTATCTCTCTGGGGATTTAGGGATGCACTGGCATCTTTTTGCTTGGTAATAATAATTCTACCTGGAATACCCACCGCCGTAGCGCCGTCGGGAATATCTTTCACTACAACAGAATTTGAGCCCACTTTGCCATTTTCGCCAATGGTGATAGGCCCAAGTACCTTTGCACCAGCGCCTACTACTGCGCCGTTTTTAAGAGTTGGGTGGCGCTTTCCGGCTTTCCAACTGGTTCCGCCTAATGTCACACCATGGTAAAGCGTAACATCGTCACCAATTTCAGCGGTCTCACCAATAACCACCCCCATACCGTGGTCGATAAATACTCGTCGCCCTAACGTAGCTCCTGGATGTATTTCAATACCCGTTAACCATCGATTAAATGTAGACAATGTGCGAGCCAGCCACTTCCACTGAGCTTTCCATAATTTGTGACTAATTCTGTGCAACCACACGGCATGTAGGCCAGGATAATTGGTTAATACTTCAAACGTATTGCGCGCTGCCGGGTCGCGATGAAATACGCCTTGAATGTCGTCTTTTATTCGGCTAAACATGCTTTACTCATTACTGTTCTGATTAATTATTTCTCTGATTAATTACGACCCTGACTTGTCGTTTGAGCTGCTGCTTCATCTGTCGTTTCTAATGAGGACGCTTGGCTAGCATCTTCATTACTTGCTTTAACCGACTTATCAATTGACGCTAAAATACCGCGTAGAATATTGAGCTCTTGCGATTCAGGACGAGAGCGATTGAACAATCTGCGTAACTTAGTCATAACCACCCCGGGGTGACTCTTGCGGATAAAAGAAGTTTTTTCCAGTGTAGACTCAAGATGCACGTAAAAGCGTTCTAAGTCTTCGTTAAGAGGATATACCTCTTCAACTTCAGGGTAAGTTTCTCTATTCAAGTACGCCATACGAATTTCATAACATAGTGTTTGCACCGCCGCTGCTAGGTTTAGTGAACTGTATTCTGGGTTTGCCGGAATACACATATGAAAATGACACTGCTGCAGTTCTTCATTGGAAAGCCCGCTATTTTCACGGCCAAACACCAACGCGACGGGGTATTTACTGACTTCTTGTACCAACTTTTCACCACAGTCTCGTGGTCCTAGCATTGGCCAAGAGTGCGTGCGCGAGCGCGCAGAGGTGCCAACAACAAGTCCACAGTCTTTTACCGCCTCTTCAAGGGTGTTGACAATTTTCGCATTGGCTAGCACGTCGCCTGCACCCGCTGCTAATGCGCTTGCTTGACCATCAGGTTCATTCACTGGGTCAACTAAATATAAGCTACTTAACCCCATTGTTTTCATGGCGCGTGCAGTAGAGCCTATATTTCCTGTGTGAGAGGTGTTAACCAAAATAATGCGAATATTTTCAAGCATGCTTGCGATACCTATTTACTGAATAGTTAGTTGTTTTGTCTTATTACGGCTAGCGCTTAAAAGCGGTGCCTTAGAAGGCGACGTTCATATGCTCTTGCACACTTTGCTCATACATACTGTGCTCTTGCATACTGCGCTCTTATAAGCAAAGCTCTCAATAACTAGGTGATTAACCCCAGTTCTAGCAACCTAAGCAGCAACAAATAGCCTGCTGTAAAAGAATGGCAGGGACGTCTTTAATTAGCGTAAAGTGTAGCACAGCAGCGGTATAGATGGCTATTAGCTTACTTTTGACTCACTTGCTTATGACTCAATAATTCGCGACATTCGGATTAGTAGTTACTAGGTGTAGTTTGCACCGTCTGGCAGCAATTGGGTAGCACCTAAATAAGATGGTTAAGACAGGCTTGCTTAGCAAATTCATTTGCATCGTTCATCGATTCTGTTAGACTCCGCCCGTTTTCGAATTAGGCAAGCTATTTTTTGTACAGTTTAAATGCTGTTTACAACTTGAACATTATACAACTTGCGTAATTCATTGGTCTTTTACAATTGGTGGTTTATCTATGCATCCTATGCTGAATATTGCAGTGCGTGCTGCGCGTGCGGCTGGAACAGTTATTGTTCGTGGTTTTGAAAAACATAATGAGATTGCAACAGAGTCAAAGGGGTTAAACGACTTCGTTACTCAAGTTGACAAAGACGCAGAGCAAGCGGTTATCTATAAAATTCAGCAGTCATACCCAGATCATTGCTTTTTAGGCGAAGAGTCAGGAGAGATATTAGGTTCGGACACTGATTATCAGTGGATTATCGACCCGCTAGATGGCACCGCCAATTTTGTGAAAGGCATACCTCATTTTGCTGTTTCTATCGCACTTCTTCATAAAGGCCGTTTAGAGCAAGGCGTTGTATTTGACCCAATCCGTAGTGAATTATTCACAGCCAGTCGCGGACAAGGCGCTCAGCTTAATGGTTACCGTATTCGTGCATCAAAGCCTCGTGATTTAAGCGAAACCATTATTGCTACTGGCCTGCCGTTTAAAAACAAATCACAGTTTGGCGAATACGCCCTTAGCCTGAATAAAATTTTCCACGAAGTGGGTGACTTACGTCGCGCTGGAAGTGCTGCACTTGACCTAGCATACGTTGCTGCTGGCCGTCACGACGGTTATTACGAGCGCGGTGTTAAGTCTTGGGATATTGCAGCGGGCGAGCTAATTGTTCGTGAAGCGGGCGGTTTGGTGACAGACTTTAAAGGCGGTAACGATCCTTTGCACAAAGGCGAAATCGTTGCTGGAAGCGGCAAAGTTGTTCAAGGCCTCGTTAAGCACCTTAAGTAAGAAAACTTAAGTAGGCCATTTATAAATGGCTTATAAATAAAAAGGTCGCTGTGAAAACAGCGACCTTTTTTTGTTTTTGCTTTTTATTCAGCGTGTACCTAACTTCCTATAGGGTAGTCACAGAAAAGCTAAAGCGGCTCTTGGTCAGCGCCCTCTTTCTCCACTTGTGGTGGCATGAGGTCTTCTTTGCTGATACCCAGCGCTAACGCAACAGAACTTGCAATGTAAACCGATGAGTAAGTACCCACTACCACACCAAATAGAAGAGCTGTGGCAAAACCATGTATTAGTGCTCCACCTTTGTAGAACAAGGCAACAAGTACTAGTACGGTGGTTAATGAAGTAATTATGGTTCGGTTCAAGGTTTGAGTCAGTGAGGTATTGATGATGTCAATTGGCTCACCTTTACGGATTTTGCGGAAGTTCTCGCGAATACGGTCAGACACAACAATAGTATCGTTGAGTGAGTAACCGATAACCGCCAGTACCGCAGCCAGTACCGTCAAATCAAATTCAATTTGAAGTACTGAAAACAAACCTAACGTTAAAATAACATCGTGGGCCAAGGCGGATACCGAGCCTAGGGCGAAACGCCATTCAAAACGCATTGCCACGTAAACCAAAATACAGATAAGTGCTACTAGCATGGCAAGACCGCCCTGCTCTGTTAACTCTTCACCAACATTTGGACCTACAAACTCAATACGTCGCATATCAACGTTAGTACCGTCGGCACGTAACGCATCAACAACTTGGTTACCAATAGTGACCGCTTTTACACCATCGCGAGGCGCAATACGAATAAGTACTTCTTGGCTGCTACCAAAGTTTTGTACTATGGCATCTTCAAAATCAGCGTTATTTAACTGAGCGCGAATAGACTCTAAATTAGCACTGTCTTCATAGCCAACTTCAATAAGCGTACCGCCGGTGAAATCCAGTCCCCAGTTCAGGCTATTAACGCCTAAAGAAACGAATGAGCCCAAAATAAGTAAAGTAGACAGCACCATCGCAGGAACGCGAAGGCGCATGAAATTGACGGTATCGGATAGTTTTAATAATTGCATGTTACGCTCCTTAAATCGCCAATTTCTCTAGACGCTTCCCACCATACACAGCATTTACGATAACGCGCGTAACCAAAATAGCGGTAAACATAGAAGTGGCAATACCAATCATAAGCGTAATAGAGAACCCTTTAATTGGACCTGTACCTACTGCGAACAAAATAAGGCCCGCAATAAATGTCGTGATATTCGCATCTAAAATCGTTGAGAATGCGCTGTCGTAACCGTGATGTATCGCTTGCTGCGGGCTTCGACCGTCACGCAACTCTTCTCGAATACGCTCAAAAATAAGCACGTTCGCATCTACCGCCATACCAACGGTAAGTACAATACCCGCCATACCCGGTAGGGTAAGCGTAGCGCCAGGGATCATAGACATAATACCCACAATCATCACCAAGTTAGTCACCAACGCAATATTTGCCACAATGCCGAATGCCTTGTAGTACACCAGCATAAAAGCAAGTACCGCGAGTAAGCCGTACACAATGGCTTGCGTACCCAGTTCAATATTCTCTTTACCTAGGCTTGGCCCTACTGTGCGCTCTTCAACAATTTGAATAGGCGCAATTAGTGCTCCTGCGCGAAGTAAAAGTGCAAGGTCGCGGGCTTCTTTTGGCGAGTCTAGCCCGGTAATTTGAAACTTACTGCCAAGCTGGGCACGAATGGTAGCCACCGAGATAACTTGCTCTTCTTTTTCAAAAATGAGTTTGTCTTCTTTGTTGCGCTCACCGGTTGCCTTGTACTCAATAAAGACGGTTGCCATCGGCTTGCCGATATTGCCACGAGTAGAGCGTGACATCTTGTTGCCGCCTTCAGAATCAAGAGAAATATTGACGTTAGGCAAGCCGTATTCGTCAACGCCGCTGTTGGCATCAATGATATGGCTACCCGTAAGCATAATGCGCTTTTCAAGCAATTGAGGCACACCTTGCTGGTCTTCAATAATTTGAGAACCCGGCGGTACACGCCCGTTTAATGCGTCTCGAACGTCATTTTTCTGATCAAGCATGCGGAATTCAAGCGTAGCCGTCGCATTCAGAATTTCTTTTGCTCGTGCGGTATCTTGAATACCTGGGAGCTGAACCACAATACGGTCAGCGCCCTGTTTTTGCACAAGAGGCTCGGCCACGCCAAGTTGGTTAACACGATTACGAATAATGGTAATGTTTTGTTTAACCGCATTGTCGCGAATTTCTTGAAGCTTACTCTCGGCAAACGTCGCTCGTAACGTAAGGTCATCAACGTCGTTAAACGTTAAGTCACGGCTTTGGTTACGCAGGAAAAATTTCGCTTTATCAAGCGCGTCTTCGTCGCGAAAGGTAATATCGATATGATTCCCAACTTGCTTAACGCCGCGATAGCGAATGTCTTCACCGCGAAGGGATGTTCTGAATCCGCTTTCCGCGTCTTCTAACGATTTTGTGATCACCTCAGACATATCAACTTCCATCAGGAAGTGGACACCGCCGCGAAGGTCTAGACCAAGCTTCATTGGCGTTCCACCTAAGCTCTCTAGCCATTCAGGGGTATCAGGCGCTAGGTTCATCGCTACAAAGTAGTCGTCGCCAAGCAGCTTCTCTAAGGTTTCACGGGCGACAAGCTGAGTATCAGAATCTGAAACGCGAACAAGTATTTGTTCATTTTCGAATTCAATGCGCTTAGGCGTAATTGATTTTTCAGCTAGTGCAGACTCAACTTGCTTAACCATTGATTGCGTGACAACCGCATCACGACCTGCTGAAATTTGTACGGCGTGATCTTCACCGTAAATATTGGGAAGGGCATAAAGTGCACACATTGCAACCACAAAGAGTGCACTTAATACTTTCCATATTGAATTTTTGTTTAGCACTGGATAATCCTTTCGTGCCGATGCCGAGAAGCGTCTCGGCTCCGGCGTTTTTTACTTACAGCGACTTCATTGTGCCTTTTGGCAACACAGCAGTAACTGAAGACTTCTGCACAACTATGTTGCTTGCTTCGTTAAGTGCCATTTCAATAAAATCTTTATCGTCAGACACTTTTGTGATTTTTCCTACTAAACCACCTTGGGTTAGCACTTCATCACCTTTGCCAAGTGACGATACTAGGTTCTTATGCTCTTTAACACGCTTCGCTTGTGGGCGATAAAGCAAGAAATAAAAGATAAGACCAAACACTGCCAGCATGATTATCATTTCCATGCCGCCACCTTGTGAAGCACCACCAGCTGATTGTGCGTACGCGTTTGAGATAAATAGACTCATAAAATTCCCCAAGTATTTTCGTTATTCAAATATATTCGTTATTCGAATATTTGCGTTATTATTTCGTTGTTAGAGTGCCGGTACCGGCAACCCTCTTTGTTCATAGAAATTATGTACAAACTCATCCATTGTGCCTGCTTCAATAGCATCGCGCATACCTTGCATGACACGTTGGTAGTGACGCAAGTTATGAATAGTATTCAATCGTGCGCCAAGTATCTCATTACACTTATCTAAGTGATGTAAATAAGAGCGAGAATAATTTTTACAAGTGTAACAGTCACAATTTTCATCTAATGGTGATGTATCGTTGCGATGTTTAGCGTTTCGGATCTTAATAACCCCCTCGCCTACAAACAAATGACCATTGCGCGCATTACGGGTTGGCATAACACAGTCGAACATGTCGATGCCGCGACGAACAGCCTCAACTAAGTCTTCCGGTTTACCCACGCCCATCAAGTAGCGAGGCTTTTCTTCGGGAATCTTTGGCGCTGTGTGATCGATAATGCGGATCATGTCTTCTTTAGGCTCGCCAACTGATAACCCGCCAATGGCATAACCGTCAAAACCAATCGCTTCAAGGCCTGCAAGAGATACATCACGAAGACCCTCATACATGCCGCCTTGAATAATACCGAACAGTGCAGCAGGGTTGTCACCATGAGCCTCTTTGCTTCGCTCGGCCCAGCGAAGGGACATTTCCATAGACACCCGCGCTTCCTGCTCAGTGGCTGGGTAAGGCGTACATTCGTCAAAAATCATCACAATATCAGAGCCTAGGTCTCGCTGAACTTCCATCGACTTTTCAGGTGTGAGTAAGATCTTTTCACCATTTATTGGCGAGCGGAACGTTACGCCCTCTTCGGTGATCTTACGCAGGTCACCTAAGCTGAATACTTGAAAACCGCCTGAATCGGTAAGGATAGGCTTATCCCAGTTCATAAAGTCGTGCAGGTCACCATGCTGGCGAATCACACCCGTGCCCGGGCGAAGCATTAAATGAAAGGTATTACCCAAACAGATATGTGCCCCACTTTCTTTCAGTTCTTCCGGTGTCATTCCTTTTACCGTGCCGTAGGTACCTACCGGCATAAACGCTGGCGTTTCGACAACACCGCGCTCAAATACAAGACGCCCGCGCCTAGCGCGACCCTCTGTTTTTAATAACTCAAATTGCATGTAAGAACTTTCCCATCTTTGCGCACTCTTCGCGTTAAGTATAAAAGTGCTTTTGATATAATCGGTCTATAACGTGCGCCTGATAAAAAACGTGCGCTGGGTATAAAACTGGGTTTGAAATCATGGGGCGGGATTATACCAGTAATTTACGCGAGATCATTCCCTGTATCTATGTTTCTATTGAAGTGAACGAATATCTGGCTGTAAAAGAGGGCTTTAAGAGAAAGTAACTAACGATGAACGGCATTTGAGGATAGATGTTTGAGAATAACCGTTTGAAGTAGAAATTGAGGGTATTATTTTGGGAGCTATTTAGGGGGCTATCTAGGGAGTTTTTTTGATAGCTATTTAGGAAGCTATTTAACGAGCTAAGGAAAGCGCTATTTAAAAGCGCTTTCCAGAGAACCTATCCGAGAAGCCATTACAAGAGGCTATTCCAAGAGCTATTCCAAAAGGCCATTACAAAAACTCTGAACTAGCTTCTTTCGATAAACATGGAATCGCCATAGCTGAAGAATCGATATTCCTTATCGATGGCCTCTTGGTATGCATCCATCACATACTCTTTAGAAGCAAACGCACTAATAAGCATCATCAAGGTAGATTCTGGTAAGTGGAAATTGGTAAACATCGCATCCACTACTTTGAACTCGAACCCCGGATAAATAAAGATCTCGGTGTCATCGCAAAACGTGCCAATGACATCACCGTCGCTTCGCGTGGTACTGAATTTCGCAGCCGACTCTAACGAACGCACCGAGGTGGTACCTACGGCAATAACTCGCTTACCGGCTGCCTTTGTCTGCAGTACGGCATCCACTACGTTTTGCGGTACCTCAGCATATTCGGCATGCATCTTGTGCTCGGTAATATTATCTACTCGCACTGGTTGAAACGTTCCCGCCCCCACATGCAAAGTGACAAAGGCCAAGTCAACGCCCTTCTCTCTTAGCGCGTTGAGAATGTGTTCGTCAAAGTGTAAACCAGCGGTTGGCGCTGCTACCGCACCTGGCTTGTCGTTATATACCGTTTGATAACGTTCTTTGTCTGAATTTTCATCAGGTCTGTCTATGTAGGGCGGCAATGGCATGTGCCCGTGAGCTTCTAATAGCTGCAAAACGGTTTCATCATGGTCGAATTGCAAAATAAATAAAGCATCATCACGGCCCGTAACGGTCACATTAACGCAGTCTTCTAAAACAAGTTTTGTGCCTGGTTTAGGCGCTTTGCTCGCTCTCACATGAGCAAGAGCGGTGTTGTCTGCAGTAATGCGTTCGATAAGCACTTCTACTTGTCCACCCGTTTCTTTCTTCCCGAGCAATCTGGCTGGGATAACCCGTGTGTCATTAAATACAAGCAGATCGCCAGGTTCAACAAGAGATAGCATATCGGCGAACATTGAGTGGGTAACGGTTCCCGTTTTTCCATCTAAACGCAAAAGGCGGCTAGCAACACGCTGCTCAGTAGGATATTTCGCGATAAGTTTTTCAGGGAGCTCGAAGCTAAAATCAGAAAGTTTCATAACGTGGTGAGATACTCTTCTTACTTAGTTAATTAAAAGTTGCACAGTGCAGTCATTTCAAGCAGTGATTACAAGCAGTTGTGGCAATAAACACAGTAAGCACAATAACAAGCCATAAAATAAGGATAATTAAATAACGAGAAACACGTTAAAACCAGTTAAAAGCTATAAACGTCTTCGCGTAGGTCCTCGCATGGGTATGGTGCGATATAATCCGTTATGAAATTTCATACCACTTACAGCTGATTAAAATTAGTACAAGACAGCTTAAACGGTTAAGATACAAACCAGATAGTGATGATGTTCTCCCTGACAATTCTTTATCTTTGATACCCGGCTACTTGCTGGGTATTTTTTTGCCTGCTGCTTTTATCTTGGTCGGCGTATTGGCCGTCACATTAGCCTTTGATTCTCAATTTACTGCTCGTTTATTTGTTCGTGCTATTTTCCTGCTGTTCCTATTATCATACCAAGATCATGGTTGAAGGTCAGTTAAGATCTCCTCTAGCACAGCGGCGTCTAAAGACCGAGCTTTAAGTACATAAAGTACTTGCAGCATTAAATCAGCCCCCATAATACCTTTATTCACCTTATTTCTTAAATTATCAGCACTCTGTTCGATATCAATAGCAGCAAGCCGCTGGCTTAAGTCTTGATATTTCACGCCTCGCACAGACATTTCTGACTTAATCACCCGCGCTACGGTTTGTCTCCATGCATTTTTAGCACTCAATTCTTTGTTCAAAACCGGCCTCCCCAGCCATTAAAAACGCCATTAAAATCACCACTAAAAACACTCTTTTGTGACGTATATTTTACAAAAACACACTTTTTTACACTTAAGAAGCATATTTGTTATTGACGATTATGGCACAATGGATATACACTTCAAGTCAAGATGTTGGCGAAGATGAAAAATACTGGTTACAGTAGCAATGCCGAAGGTAACGGCACCTTTTTCATTTACGACATTATCGCTTCAATAATTTAAGGAGAACACTATGAGTTGGGAACTGGAAAGCATCGAAGCCTTACTAAAAGAGGTTGATGACTTTGTGGTAACACGAGAGGAAAATTGCTTACTCATTGCTAATCAAGATGGCATCGATGCCTGGCTAGCAATCAGTGGTGAGCAAATTTTAGTAGAAAGTCTCTTGTTTGCTGCTTCAGAAGTGAAAGACAAGCACGCGTTAGACCATGAAATTCTGTCTTCTCACATGGTGTTTCCACTCACAACCGTTGGAATATCAACCATTGGTGGCGATGAGTACTACACCGCATTTGGCGCGCTAAGTGCGCAGTCGAAAGGCGAGAGTATTGTTATTGAAGTTGAAACCTTGTTTCAGAACGTTGCATCTTTCTTAGATGCTTACGAAATGCACCTTAACTAAAATTTACTTCGAAGGAGAAGCAAATGTCAGTGTGGAAAAAGTTAATTACCGCAGTAAAGGGTGGCGCTACCGAAGCAGCGCAGTCAGTGGCCGACAGTCAGGCCATCCGAATTCTGGAGCAGGAAATTAGAGAAGCGAAAGAAGAGTTACGCAAATCTGACCACGCACGTACTCAGATTCTTGCAAAATGTAAGCTTTCGCAGCAAAAAGTAGAAAGCTTTGATTCATCCATCGCAGAATATGAAGCACATGCTAGAAAAGCAGTAGATAATGATCGTCAACTTGCCCTCGACTGTGCACAAAAGGTGTCTGAGCTAAATGAAGAACGAGCGCAAGAGCAGTCATACCTTGACCAGTTCAAGCAATCGGAAAAGCAGTTAGCGCAAAACATTCAGCAAGCTAAAGCTAACCTTCGCCGCCTAGAGCAGCAGGTTGATATGGTGAAAGCCACAGAGAGCGTGCAAAAAGCACAAGTTGCGGTGTCTTCACGACACATGGGCGCAAACAGCAAAATGAAAACGGCCACAGAATCACTGTCCCGTATTCAAGATAAGCAAAAAATGCGTAATGCTGAGCTTCAAGCCGCCGAAGAGCTAGCGGGTGAAGAATCGAGTAGCGATCTTGAAAAACGACTGGCTGATGCAGGCATCAAGGGCGGAAAAACGTCTGCCGACGATGAACTTGCTAGAATTTTAGGCAAGTAAAAAGATAGCAAAAAGGGGGAGCGTTTACGCTCCCCCTTTTTTTAGTTTTAGCACGGCTAGACAAGTTAAACGCTTCAAGGCACAGTTAACGCACGGAAAACACGGGTTACTTCTTTTATGTCCCCATGGATAAAACTGCGCAAAGTCATGCTGCAGTATTTCGCTGAATCTCGCTGGTATACCATTTTAGGCGTAACGGCGTTTTACGCAGTAAGTAGCTATTGGCTGCTTTATGCTGCAAATGAAAATGAACTCATTAACAATGTCGACTTCTTTTACTGGTTAGCAGTAACGGCCTCGACAGTGGGCTACGGCGACTTGTCGCCGGTAACTTCGGCGGGAAAACTAATAGTGGCGATATACGTCATTCCGCTTGGCTTAAGTATTTTTGCCATGGTTATTGGCCGATTGGCCGCGTGGGTGTCTGAACAATGGAGAAAAGGGTTATTGGGTATGACAAGCTTAGATGTTAACAACCACATACTGGTTATCGGCTGGAATGAACAGCGAACCATGCTGCTACTTAACCTCCTGTTACAGGAGCGAAATGCAATGAGCCCTAAACCTGATATTGTGCTGTGCGTTAAAGCCGATATTAGTAACCCCATGCCCGGCGTTATCGAATTTGTCAAAGTAGACTCGTTCAATAAAGATGAAGACATGGACAGAGCCTGTGTTTCCTCGGCGTCTACTATTTTGCTAGATAATCCTTACGACGACGTCACCATGACCACTGCGCTGTATTGCACGAAGCGTAACCCCGATGCACATCAAGTGGCATATTTTGAAGACGAAAGCTTAGTCGACCTGCTGCAAGACCATTGCCCTAAGGTTGAATGTACCCCCAGCGTTGCGGTTGAAATGCTGGCAAAATCAGCCTTCGATCCTGGCTCGAGCATGCTTCATCACGACCTGTTGAGTATTGATGAGGGCCAAGCCCAGTTTTCGGTAAAAATTCCAGCGTCGAGCCCTCCAATCTCAATCGCAAAGTTATTTATGAACTTGAAACGCAAGCACGACGCCATATTTATTGGTTATGCGCCCCGCGGGCAAGTGAAAGACATGGTGGTGAATCCTCCATTAGAAGGCACACTGAATCCTGGTGACACCCTTTTTTATATTGCGCTAAGTCGAATCAATTCGATTGACTGGTTAACGCTGGACGCAGATTAGCCCGCACACTAGGCTATCAAAAAGGAGCCCCCGTATGTTTGGTAAATTGTTTAAAAAAGCGAAACCTGCAGCACCAAAAACACCTGAAGTAATGGGGCTGTATTTAGGCGGTTCGTTTGAACTCGACAACCTTAAAATGTCGTTGCTAGAGCCATCGCTAACTATTGAAAAAGCGGCTCGCTCGCACCTTATACAAGCTGTAGGCGAGGCACCGCTTGATACCGGCGGCACCATACTCCGGTTTTACACCGATGACGATGGATTTTTGCAGGTTATTCTCGATGGCGGAATGAGTGAAAACCACGTAACCGACGTTAAGCTCTGGCATTTTTACGACACACAAACTATTGGCAGTGATGCGCAGTGGAACACGTGTTTATCATCAATTATTAGCCAGCCAACTTATGACCTAGACGGCACCACCTTTACACGAGTATGGGGCGCCATTGGCGACGAGTCTCCCCCCGTGGCAGTCACCGAAACCACCTATGAGGAAGATGGTGATATAAGTAAAACAGATCAATTTATGATGCTTTACGAACGTCCAATAGATAATGAACGGGTGGAAACCTTGTTAGTCGTTGGAGAAGAGAAGCAAGTAGGTAATAATTTAGACCGATGCTTAGTAATTTCAACGGGCGTTGATATTCAACCAGCAGATATAACTATTAACGGATAGGAACAAAAAATATGACGGATACAATCATGCAATCTCTTGCCGGACTAGACAACTTTGCTTTGTACTTTGGCCTTTCAATCCTGTTCTTATTTATTTTCAAATTGGTGTATGCGTTAGTCACACCACACGACGAGTGGAAACTGGTTAAAGAAGACAAAAACGTCGCCGCAGCCATTGGTTTTGGCGGAGCTATTATCGGTTTTGCTATTGCGCTTGGAAGTGCCGCTTCAAACTCGGTTGCCGTCATCGACTTCGCCATTTGGGCTATTGTTGCCGTTATTGCTCAGTCTCTGGCTTTTGCTATTTTACGATTTAGCTTTATGCCAAAAATTGCTGAGCGCATTAACAACAATGAAATTTCTGCAGGTGTGATGCTTGCCAGTATGTCAATTGCCGTAGGCCTGCTCAACGCAGCATGCATGACCTATTAGGGAGCCGCTATGACAGACTCAACAGACAACACAAATAAACAGGGCCCACTTGGCGCTACGTCTTTTGATAGTAACTGCGAAAGCAGCTATGAAACAAGCTGTAAAAGTACTCAGGCTATCGCTGAGACGAACGCTGAGCCTGAAGTAAAAACCAAACGCAGTAAGCACATCAATTTAAGCCGAATGCGCAAAACGTTTAGCGTTAAACCTTTGGCACTTGGCGTTGCCAGTGTAATGCTCTCTGCCTGCGGCGCCGAGCGAGAAGAAGCTAAGATTTATACATCAATTGATGACTGCAAGCAGGATTATCCTGATGCATTAGAAAAGTGCGAGGCGGCCTATAAAACCGCGGCTGATGAAGCCCTGCGCACAAGCCCACGATTTAATTCAGAATACGACTGTGAATACGAATTCGGCCCTAATCAGTGCCGTAACGTCAACACTAACGGCGGCAGCTTTTTCATGCCGTTTATGGCGGGCTACATGGTGAGCTCACTACTTTCGCCAAACCGCTATTATTCACAACCTCTGTATACCTCATCTTCATACAACTCGCCCTTTCGCTCACGGTGGATAACGGCCGACGGACATGTGTTCGATGGCGATATTCGAAAGCGCAATTACCGAGTAAGTAAAGATCAGTTAAAACCAAAACCTACGGTTAACCGCACAATGAAGCGAGGCGGCTTCGGCAGTAGCGTGCGCGCTAAATCTTCATGGGGTAGCAGTAGTCGCAAAGGCGGATGGGGCGGCTAGCATGTTTAGAATGCCCTGCCAGCCGCGCCCAAACTGGCAGCAGCTAGCCTCAGAGTTCGGCTTTCATTTTCATACCATGTACGGGCAGCCGTATTGGGATGAAAGTGCCTATTATCAGTTTTCGCTAGCGCAAATTGAAAACGATATTGAAGCGCCCACCGCAGAACTGCATCAAATGTGTTTAGCGGTAGTGGAGAAAGTGGTGAACAGCGAATCATTACTTCGCCGATTTGCCATACCCGAACAACACTGGGATTTAGTGCAATCAAGCTGGTTTAATGCCGACCCCAGTTTATATTCTCGTCTAGACCTAGTTTATAGCGGTGCAGGCCCTGCAAAGTTACTAGAAAACAACGCCGACACGCCCACCAGCTTATACGAATCGGGTTTTTGGCAGTGGCTGTGGCTAGAGCAGAACGTGGATAATGGGAAACTGGCTAGGCATTCAGATCAATTTAACAGCCTGCAAGAAAAGCTGGTTCATCGATTCCGTGAAATAGCGAAGCATTATAATATTCAGCAACTTCACATGGCCTGTTGCAAAGATACCGATGAAGACAGAGGTACCGTGCAATATCTTCAAGATTGCGCGGCAGAAGCTGGGCTGCTCGCCGACTTTGTGTTTATTGAAGACGTCGGCATTGCAGATACAGGTGTGTTTACCGATTTAAACGACAGTCCCATCACAGATTGTTTTAAGCTTTATCCGTGGGAGTTCATGCTTCGGGAAGAATTCGGCGACGCACTAGCAGGTGCAGAAGTAAATTGGCTAGAGCCTGCTTGGAAATCTGTTTTATCAAATAAAGCATTGCTTCCTATGCTGTGGAAGATGTTTGAAGGCCACCCTAACCTGCTACCATCGTATTTCAGCGATGAAGCTGGTAAAGCGGTTGCGTCGGGTAAATGGATTAAAAAACCATTGTATTCACGGGAGGGGGCGAACGTTTCGATTCTTCAAGATGGTAAAGAGGACGAGCTAAGCAGCGGTCCCTACGGAGAAGAAGGCTTTATTGTGCAGGCCTTTGAACCTTTACCCACCTTTGGTGATAATTACACCCTAATTGGCAGCTGGTTGGTAGATGACATGCCTGCGGGAATTTCAGTCAGGGAGGATACGTCTGCCATTACACAAGACCTCTCGCGCTATGTACCTCACATAATTTTATAAGCGAAAGACTTTATGAACGCAAGAATCTGTAAACGAAAGGTTTGGTGACCATGTGCGCTCTAAAACCTATATTACATGTACTACATTCTAGCACCGCAATATTAACACCGTACTACTCACAATACTTATTTAGCATTATCGTAAAGGACATGTTATGAAGTCGCTATCGATGCAGCTGCGCATCATACTCACCATAGGCGCACTGTTAATTTTAATTGAAGTGGCAAACCTTTTAACGGGTAATTCACTCAATGCCTTTGGCGTTGTGCCACGCTCTTTAAATCACTTGCCATTTATTTTTACTGCCCCTTTTCTTCATGGCACTCCTACACACTTAATGGCAAACCTATTGCCGCTAATGCTATTCATGTGGCTAACAATGCAATGGGGCAAACGCACTTTCATTATTGCTACCGTATGTGCGCTGCTTATTGGCGGCCTCGGCGTATGGCTGTTTGGCCGAAGCGCTACACATATTGGGGCTAGCGGCATGGTATATGGATACTTTGGCTTCTTGGTATTGGCTGGGTTTCGAAGTAATAAGATTCGATATTTGCTCATTTCCTTGGTGGTTGCTGCGCTATACGGCGGAATGTTAGTCGGCGTGCTCCCCACATCGAAGTTTATTTCGTTTGAATATCATCTATTTGGCTTTCTAGGTGGGTTATTTGCCGCTTGGCACTGGGCACGGAAATAACTTTCCGTATAATCACACTACAGAATTTGAAGTTACAGATTGATATGTCAGCAGTACAACAACCTCAGCAAAAAAATCAGGGCTTTTTTGGCAACCTCGCCTTTAATATCATTATTCCCGTAGTGCTTATGAGCTATGCAAGCTCTGAGGATTATTTAGGCCCAGCGTGGAGCATAGTGGCGGCGCTAAGCTTTCCCATCGGCTACGGACTTTATGATTTAAAGCAGTCGGGTAAAGTAAATGGCTTCTCTATTCTTGGGATCATCAGTGTACTGCTTACCGGGGGATTTAGCCTATTAAAACTTCCCGCCGAGTATATTGCGATAAAAGAAGCCGCAATCCCTGGCCTTATTGGCATTGCAGTTTTAGTCACTCAATATACCGAAAAACCTTTAGTCAAGATGTTGATATTAAACGACCAAATTATCAATTGGCCTCATCTAAATCAGGTACTTGACGCTAAAGGCAAGCAGGTTGAGTTCAATAAAAAAGTGGCGGTAAGCTCATATATTGTTGCAAGCTCTTTCTTTTTGTCTTCTGCGCTTAATTACATACTGGCAAAAATGATACTCGTCAGCGAGCCTGGCACAACGGCCTACACCGAAGAGCTTGGCAGAATGACAGCGCTAAGCTACCCCGTGATCGTCATTCCTAGCATGGTATTGCTGATTGCTGCGTTGTGGTATCTGTTTGCTCAAATAAAGAAAATTACTGGTGAAGAGCTCGATAACTTTATTAATCAGTAATTTTAATAAAGCGTACCTTTAGACCTGCTCGATAGGTGCCGCACCATATCTCTTGATTTATGTAGTACGGCAATTATTATTGGCTTTTCGTTTGGAGGTGAAATGTAGAAAATGAAGTGCTCTTTTACAATCGTAAATTTTACGCTGGGGAGTGTTTTAGAATAATATTTACAGACAACTTCATTTGTACCAATTTTGTCGAATTGGTTTCTCAATGCAGAGCGATATAGTTTTACTTGTTTTTCACCCCAGTTTTTTAGGGTGTAGCGAACTACTTCACGAATATCATTTTCAGCGTCTTTTGATAGAAGATATGAAGTCAAGTTACTGATCTGCTAACTCTTCATCGAATATTTCATCGAGTGTTTTGTTTGAAATGGCACCACTTAATGCGCTATTGATCCTTTTATTCAAAAGGCTTTCCAACTTTTTAAATGCCTCAGATTCCTCGTGTGAAGGCAATGCACATTCTAACACATAGGTTTTTATGCTCTTGCCCTGAATAGCAGCTGCTGCTTTAAGAAACTGGTGCTGTTCTGCAGTAATATCAATTGAAAGTCTCATAGATAACTCCATAGGGGCGATGCTGAAAACGATAGTTCAGATACAACATTATGTCAATTTGTTGTTTTTTAAATTTACCTCTTTTGCCCCCATTTACCATTATTCTTATTCTTGCTATTTTTTGCTGCTCCAAAAGTGGTGAGGCAACGTAAACCTATCAGTAAGGTGCAATAATAGAACAAATTAATTGTTAGCTTGAAATAGACGGCTAGCTTAAAATTGGCATCGGGATTGCCTCTTTAAAATCCTCCAGAGTTGCCAAACTGCGACCCTGAATGAATTGTTCTTTACTTCTATTACTCGAAAAGGTCTTCCTGTCACCTATGTTGAAAATTGAAAAGTTAACAAAGTCGTTTGAAGGCGTTAGCGCACCTATTCTTTGTGATTTAAACCTTTCGGTAAATAACGGCGATTCCGTGAGCATTCAAGGGGCTTCAGGGTGTGGCAAATCAACGCTTTTATCGCTTATTGCAGGCTTTGATACGCCTACCTCAGGTACCATTTCAGTTAACGATTATTGTTTGTATAAAAGCAGTAAAAGCCAATCTCAGGACGCTTCCTCCAACGCCCGAAGCCTAGCTGCGGCTGAAAAAGGTAAAGTTGGAACAGAGACTGTTTTAAACAATGTTGCGAGAAATAAAAGCAATGTGGATGATTTTCGAAAGAATCATTTAGGGATCGTATTTCAAAGCTACAACCTATTTGATTGTTTTAATGCATGGGACAACATTGCGTTTACTGCGCGATTAAAAGGCAACTACAAACCGCAGTATCAAACTGAACTTATGGAACAGCTCAATATTTTGCCTCTTGCGAAAAAGCCAATATCTCAATTATCTGGCGGTGAGCAACAGCGCTGTGCAATAGCAAGAGCACTGGTACACAAGCCCTCTTTAATACTCGCCGACGAACCTACCGGAAATTTAGATGAAGCCACCAGCCAAGCTGTTTCCGATATTCTCTATGACGTTTGCAGCGCGATGAACACAACATTACTGGTTGTGACACACAGCCCTGATGTGGCTCAAAAGGCGAAGTTCCCATTGTGGCTACATAAAGGCAAATTGAACGAAGAAAAAGTGCCGATTAAGGAATTGCAGTGAACGCACTGATTGGTGCAAAAATGGGCGCCATAGTGAGAGCAAAAGCGAGCGCAGTCGCTAATGCAACAGTTAATGCATGTGTCAAACCTGTCCATTATTTAAATGATGAAGTGTCCCTTTGCATAGAACCTTAAACCTCACCCTTAAAGCCCTTTTGGCCATGTCGCGGTTAAGACCGTGGGAGCCGCTGCTCATCATGTTCGCCATCATTTTAGCCAATGCAGGCCTCATTACCGTGCTGCTCATTAACGAAGGCGCTTCGCAAGGTGAGCTAGCCAGCGGCCAATCTTCTATTTTCAATGGCGGTACTATTGTTTTTGTCGACACGACTGCTGTTGCCGACACAGCTTTGGATGAGGCTGTAAGTGAGCCTCGAGTGGGTGAAGTGGGTGAAGACGACTCACTCAGCAAAGCTGACTATGCCAATTTGAGAATGGCAGGGTTTACCCAACTGGTAGCGTTTAGCGAAAGACAATACAGGTTTTTATGCGCTGAAGATGACAATAGCGTTAACCAAGTAGAAACGTCGCAAGAAGCTTCAGAGCTGTCTCTTTTGGGAATAGATAACCAAGCCCTTTTTAGCTATCCAGCTGCTGGGGATAAAGCTGGCTCAATTTCAAATAATATGACTGGGTTAATATCAACAAATGGCGGCTCTGCTCAGTCAAATCATGTTGTGGGCGCCATACACCCAGCTACAAAATCAAAGCTCGGCTGCGATGTGTTGTTTTTTAGTGGTGGTCAAAGACGCAGCCAAAAAAATAGCCAACTAGCCAGTGGTGACACACAAGACGGCGAAGCTTCTTCACCAAGAGCGTCTTCATCAGGAGCCTCTTCAGCTGACATCTTAGGTGAAACAGCAGGTGCGTTGCCGCCCTCTTCTGGCATCACTTCATCATCCTCATCAACCGTTATTGTACAATTAAGGGTCAGCACCGCAGTGCCGCAAGACGCAATTGTTGTGTCACTGTCAGACTTTTATCGCCGAAATATCACTGAGGCCACATGGCCCCTTTCGGGCTTTTTGTCCTTACAGACTCTCTCACAAAACGAGAAGCTAGATATACAACAAAGGCTTTCACAGACCGTTCAATTTGAAGATGTCAGCACGCAGCAAGACACCGGCTCGTTGCCAGATAGCTTTAAGCTGAATTTATGGGCTATGGGCGCGCTGATGGCTGTTGTGGCGCTCTTTATTGTGTTAAACGCGCTGAACTTGATGTACAGAACTCGGTTACCCAACATCATTAGAATGAGGCAACTGGGCATCAGCAGCCGCCATTTAACCACAGCACTACTTACAGAGCTTTTACTTTATTGCGTATTGAGCGTTCCCTTTGGTTGCGCTGCAGGTTTTTATGCCGCGTCAATGCTTTCACCTATCATTAGCGGCACCTTTTCTTCTCTTTTCGATGCCGTGTTTATTACCCCTGACGTCAACCTAATCAGCACACTCGCGCTCTCGGTAATTGTTACCTTTTTATCGCTAGGCATATTTGCACTCATTCCAACAAAACAACTCTCTACAGCATTAAGCACAAGAACAGTTAAAGCCGCTCAGCCTATGCGAAAACGCTCTGTTCTTGTTTGGACGATAGCCGGTATTGCCCTATTAGCCATTACCCAAGCGTTAATATCAACTACGCTGCACGCGCTGCTGTTTGTTGCACTATTACTGCTGGTAAGCTGCTCTTTGGTGATTGTATGGTTGCCAATACTGGCCAACGGCGTGATGAAGGTTACGCCCCCAAGTAAACCCGTTTTACACTTTATAGTGGCAAGTACTGCACAACTTTCCTCTCGTACCCGTCTTGCCGTCTGTGCTTTTTTCATTGCGCTTACTGCTAACATTGGTATGAACGTTATGACCGATAGCTTTCGTGCGGCTACGGAAAGTTGGCTAACACAGCGATTGTACGCCCCTGCGTATTTGTACACAGATAAAGCACTCTCTGAACTTGTTATACCCGAGGGCGTTGCCTCAACGCCATTGCTACGACTTCAAGGTGAATTCACTGCCCAGTCTAATGCTAATAGCACTGGTTTTAGTGGAGGTGGTTTTAGTGGCAGTGCTTCTAATAGTAAGAGCTATATTGGCAATGATTATAGTAGCGTTGGCTCTAAAAGCGCGGATGCTACCACTATTTCAATTAGCAGTTACCCTACCAATACCAATGGCCGTAATGCCCTTGTTGTAGACTCAAGTGTTCCTAATGCATGGGCCAAGTTTGAAAGCGGTGAAGGCATTTACATTAATCAGCAACTTGCGTTTTCAAATGATGTTTCACTGGGCGACACGCTTTTTCTTGAAGAGATAAAGGCTGTCAATATCGATGAGAGCTCAAACCAAATTAACAATCGCTTCTTTAACAAACCACCCTCTTTTACCGTATTAGGCATCTACCCAGATTACGGCAATATGAAAGCGCAGTTGCTGTTGCCACTATCAAACTTTAATAAAAATACCGTTGGAGACGCCGCATTTTCTGGCGTGCTTGCTATCTCTTATGGTCAATCTACTTTCCATGCAGGTACACCTGAAACGCCTCAAACCTTTGAACAGAAGGAAACAACACTCGCCACTCAGGGCAACCTATACAGTAGAGAAGAATTACTCACGCTTTCGATGGATACCTTTGATAGAACGTTTGTCCTTACTGATGGCTTAAATATCACAACGCTGCTTGTAGCGGGAATTGCCTTTGCAGTATCGCTAAGTATATTGTCGCTCAGTAATGCATCATCCCTAACTGTGCTGCGGGCGCTTGGGGTTAGTAAAACAGCAGTGAAGCTTAGCTTACTAGGACAATATATTTTTCTATGCCTACTCACCGCCTTACTTGCCGTACCGTTTGGTATTTATCTAGCGTATGTATTTATCTTCAAAGTTAATCGACTTGCCTTTAGCTGGGTGTATCCGCTAGCCGTCGACGTTGGCCTTATCGTAAGCAGTGTAACGGTTTCGCTCGCAATCATATGCTTGGTAATTGCTCTTCCACTAGGCAGGCTAAAGCCCAAAGTAGATTTACGACAGGATGCACCGCTATGAAACCTACGCTTAACCTGCTCTCGGAGATTTTTCCTACGCTCTTAAAAAGAGTTGTGCCTCTCAAATTTTCCCTTTCAGTAGCAATGGTCGTTTGTGTATTAACCTGCAGTGCTTGCTCAGATGCGCCAGCCCCTTCTCGTTTCTTTGGGGATCTATCAAAAAGTAACTCTGAAGATAGCTCTAAGAATAAGTCTGAAGATGGCAGTGGCAGCGACTCTTCAACCAGCTCGTTTCAATCTGTGAATAAAACAACTCCTTTAGTATTACCAAAGGATCATGGCAGCCACCCTGATTATCAGCTTGAGTGGTGGTACCTAACCTTTGTATTAGAAGATGATGATAAAAATGAATTCGGCCTACAATTTACCTTGTTTCGATTTGCTACCGCAAAAGAAACTCAGATAGCAAGCTCATGGTCTACGCCACAGCAGTGGATGGGACATGCGTCACTACACGCAAAAGATGAGCATTTTTTTGAAGAGCGCTTAGCTGCTGGAGGCGTAGGAAACGCCTTTGTTAAGCCAGCCCCTTTTAACGCCGTTATTGATGACTGGTCGTGGCAATCAAAAAGCGACTCTCCTTTCCCCGCATCATTACAATTCTCTATCAATAACGACGTAGATATTGCTCTATCACTCACTGCTAAAGGCCCATTCGTTAAACAGGGTGATAAGGGTTACAGTAAAAAAACTGAAGACGCACGCCTTCGCTCCTACTATTACAGCCAGCCATTTATAGACGCAAGCGGCACTCTTGATATCAACAACACAACGTTCAACGTGAAAGGTTTGGGCTGGTACGATCATGAATGGACAAGCCACCTAGCTAACAGCAATGCCATGGGTTGGGACTGGTTTTCACTGCATTTAGACGACGGTAGTAAGCTGATGGCGTTTCGTATGCATGCCACTGGTGCAGGTACAAAAGGTACAAAAAATAGAGGTAGTGAAATATATACGACAGCCTCTTACATCACGGCATCAGGAGATAAAGAAACACTAGCATTGAATGAAATCAGCATTATGCCTTTAGACAATGAACAAATTACTACGTTAAATACCGAACGCGATGTGCCCACCACGTGGCAAATAACCATTCCTAGTAAAGATGTGGATATTACTGTATCGCCATTTAAATCTGGCCAATGGAATAGCAGCGTATTTGCGTATTATGAGGGAAGAGTAAACATCACCGGCACCCATAAGGGTGCTGGCTTTATGGAATTAACGGGGTATTGATCTACCAAGGCTATGAAGGTGCTTAAAGCGCAAAGATCAACACTCCCTAGTAGATAGACCAGTTAATTCGCTCACTTAAAGAGGTTAATGCGGCCACGCCAAGTTGAGAGTTTCCGACACTGTTAAGAGCGGGCGAAAATACGCAAATGGTAAAGTGCCCAGGAACGACAGCAACAATTCCGCCACCTACCCCACTCTTACCTGGCAAGCCTACTTTGAAAGCAAAGCTGCCTGCTTCATCGTACATACCGCTAGTGGCAAGCAATGCATTAACCTGCTTAGTTTGATAAGGAGTTAGCACTTGCTCATTGGCACACGCTGACATGCCCCGATTGGCAAGAAAACTAATAGAGCGCGCCAAGTCTTCACAGCTCATCTCTAAAGCGCAATTATGAAAATAGTTGTGCAATACATCTTCAACTTCATTCTCAAAATTTCCGTAAGCCTTCATTAAGTAGGCCATTGCCGCATTTCTTGAGCGATGCTGAAATTCTGACTCAGCCACCACCTTGTTCACCATAATTTCGCCGTTACACGATAGACGACGAACAAAGTCCCGCATAGCGATATGGGGCGAGGCAAAACGGGACTGCACCATGTCGCTGACTACTAATGCACCAGCATTGATGAAAGGGTTTCTTGGCATCCCATTTTCGTATTCAAGCTGCACTAACGAGTTAAATGGCAATCCGGATGGCTCGCAACCTACCCTGTCCCACATGGTCTCGCCATAGTGATTAATAGCGAGTACCAAATTGAACACTTTCGATATACTTTGAATAGAAAAAGGCACACCGGCATCGCCAATCGACGTAATCTCGCCCTGAATATCGCAAATCGCAATGCCGAATTGACGTGGATTAACGGTTGCAAGGGCAGGAATATAATCAGCCACCTTACCCATACCCAGCATGGGCTCTACCTCGTCATAAATATCTTGAAGTAGCGCTCGCATGTCATCGTTTATCAAATCAATTTCTCCACCCAGTTATATTTATGGTGCACTCAACGTGCTAATACCTAATAAAGCCTCAAACCCACGCTGAGTATTTACCTCAATAAACTACTTGTTTAAAGCGCTACTGTCTAACAAGGTAAATATAGTTTTGGCAATATCCGTATTGTCTATTTGTCCGCTAAACGACGTGGCACCTGCACCAAATGCAAACACTTCAACATCAACACCGGTATGACCTGTGGTAGTCCAACCTGTGTTTGTTTTAATATCTAAAAAGGTTTTCACTGCAGCGTATCGGGTTTCTTCATCTTGATTCGAGACACTATCTAACATAGCGAGCTCTTCACTGGTAAGCGACAGGCCTAATTGTTTTGCAGCGTATTCGCCCGGCATGTCTTCATCAACCATAGTCGCGGCTATAGTGCGTGCAGAAGCGGACATATTATGAAGATACTCAGGGCTCCAGCGGTAATCGCCACCAGCACCAATTGCCAAGCCACCCGTGCTATGGTCAGCGGTAAGCACTACCAATGTGTCTGGGTGCGTGTCTACATACTCACGCAGATACTCCATGGTTTGAGCTAAATCGTGCATTTCTGCCATGGCAGAGCCCACATCATTAGCATGACCAGCCCAATCTACTTGACTAGCTTCAACCAACAAGAAATAACCCTTATCATTTTCAAGATGCTTGATAGCATGTTTAGTAAGATACGCAAGGCGATCTTTGCGGTTATCGTCTAGCACCGCAGGAAGGGCTACAGGAGCGAATAAACCAATAACATCGCTTCCCGCTGGAATGGATGACAAGCCTTCGTAGGAGTCTACGTATTCATAGCCTTCATTCACAAACTGCGATAGCAGACTTCTGTCTTCTCGCTTAAAATAAACGGTTCCGCCGCCAAGCATTACGTCAGCAACAGGCTCACCATTTACGCGAATATCAAAAAAATCGTCTGCTATTTCGTTATAGTTTTTGCGGCTTTCATTGTGTGCGATGTAAGAGGCAGGCGTGGCGTGAACAATCTGAGAAGTAACGGCCAGCCCTGTTCTCATGCCCTTTGTTTTTGCATAGTGCATAACAGAATTGACAGGCTTTTTATCAACGTCAACGCCAATAGCGCCATTATATGATTTCACGCCAGCTGCAAGTGCGGTAGCCGCGGCGGCAGAATCGGTCACGTAACCAGATACTTTAGCAGGATACGTCGATGCGTTGCCTAGAAGAATGTCATCGAAAACCACGCTCTCAATTTCAGGCGTAGCAGCATTATCGACATAATTGCGATAGGCAGTGGTATAGGCGGGTCCCATTCCATCTGCAACAACCATTATGATATTTTTCGGCGTGTTTGTTGGTGCGACTTGTTGAGCGTTATTGACACTTTTAGTCACTGTGCAGCCTGCCATGAACGCGACAGACAAACTGCTTACTAATGAGGCACGTAATACGTGTTTAACCATGTTGAACTTCCCTGGGTAATAACATGCGCAATGTGTTTAGCAAAACGAAACGGCGCATACTGCTAAGTAATATATTTAGAAATCGTTGTTCACGCTTGAGCGTCTTGGCGCTTGTTGCACTTTAATCAATATAATACAACGACAAGTGAGGCTTTAACTAAAGTGCTTTCATGTATAAGTCATTGTTTATTAATTTAAAGATACCCTCTTCTAAACGATATTTATTAAGAGGAGTATGTGTTTACAAGAGCGTGTACGAATAAGGCATTGCTTTCTTTATGCAATTGTAAAGCAGACTCACCCCAACAACAAAACTAAAAGGTCGTAGGGGCGATGAAGTGAGGATAAAACAAGCACAAAGGCAGATGCTGGCACAAAGTTCTAGCGCTAGCGTGTGTGGTTAGCTCGTAGTATTGAATTTTTATCAGCTCGTGTTGCTGGATATTCTTTACGATCACGTGTTAGAGCGCAGAGCCATGTCTATCTGTCATGGAGGTGCTTTACTGTTTTTGCTCCGATAGATACTCGCGCATACGTTGCTGGGCAACATCTACCAACATATCGGGCTGAAATTTAGAGATAAAGCGGTCACAACCTACTTTTTCTACCATTGCATCATTGAAACTGCCGCTTAATGATGTATTCAGCGCAATAAACAATTTACTCATTCTTGGATCGCTACGAACCTCGGCAGTTAAGCGGTAGCCATCCATTTCTGGCATTTCGGCGTCGGTGAACATAAGCAAAATTTCATCGCAGGGATTTTTACCCTCATCAGCCCATTGTTTTAACAGCGCCAGTGCTTGTGCACCGTTTTTACGTTCTATAATAGTAATACCCAGCTGTTTGAGGGTATCGCTTATTTGTTTTCTTGCCGTGCTGGAGTCATCCACAATGAGCACTTTTTTATTAAGAAAATGGTTCACAATGTCGGTGTCGAGTATTTCTTCTGAAATCGTAATATCGTAATCAATGATTTCAGCAAGCACTTTTTCAACATCGATGATTTCTACCAGCTCGGTTTTACCTTCAACATTCACTTGCGTTATGGCGGTTAAATAGTTCGACTTTCCCATTGTGCTAGGAGGCGGCTGAATGGTATCCCACGAGGTGTTCACAATGCTTCTGACTTGACCAATGATAAACCCCTGCACACTGCGATTATACTCAGTAATGATGACGTTTCTGGCAGTTTCGTCCGTGGCAACACCGCGCATTTTAATCGATTGGCGAAGATCAATCACAGGGATCGCACTACCTCTATAATTCATCACGCCTCGTAGGTTTTCGTGGGAGCCCGGCACCGCATTGAGCTTTGGCATGTTGATAACTTCTTTAATCTTAAATACGTTCATAGCAAAAATATGACGTGTACCTAGCTGAAACATCAGTAGTTCCAACCTATTTTCACCAACCAACTTGGTTCTTTGGTCGACAGACGACAATACACTTTTACTCATACTACTCACTTTTATTTAGTATTCAGAGGGCAATGAAACCAACGCACTCGTTATCAATGTTACAGCGTGACAGGCTAGAGTATCAGCCTTCACGGCTGGTATGAATAGATTTGCACTAAAGTCTAAGCCCTGACGCACTCTTCAATGCACCATGTAATGCACCATCTAATGCACCATCTAATGCACCATCTAATGCAAAACCCAATTCCTCCCCAATGCAATATCCGATGTGATAACAAAAGTAAGAACCAATCAACGCTACTTACCCCAAATAACGAATATTTAGTACACCACCCGCCATATAAGTGGATTTGCCAGTCGATTTGCCAGTCGACGTCTGGGCAGAGTTGTCAGCTTTTCTAAATGAAGTCTTATCCACGACCTTTTAAATATAGCCGTAAATGGCAGTATCTTCCTATTTTATTGGATTCGGATAACTAGGGCGTGTTCTTAAAGCCTCTATAATGCCTGTCTTAAAGCTAAAGCCAATATCAAACCCAAAACCGATATCAATTCAGTCGACATTGGTCCTGACAATTCTTATATAGGCAGATGATTTCTACGCCCAAGCATTCACAAAATAAATGACGGCAATGCAAAATATATATTTCTATTATTCCGATAACCACACTAGGATGAAATGGAACTCACGGAAACGCCCTACAGCTGAATAGTGACGAACGAAAGGCAAGCTACATAAAAAACGCGTTAACGTAAAAATATAATCATAGACGGGAGAGACGCTCATGTCGCAATACCAACAAGATATTGATAACTTCGCAACTTTAAAAGCATCACAAAAAGGCGCATGGGAAGGTATTAATCCAGAATTCGCCGCTCGAATGAAGCTTCAGAACCGTTTCAAGACCGGTTTGGATATCGCTCGCTATACAGCGGCCATCATGCGTCAAGACATGGCAGACTACGATGCTGATTCTTCACAGTACACTCAGTCGTTGGGCTGCTGGCACGGCTTCGTTGGGCAACAAAAAATGTTGTCTGTTAAAAAGCATCAGGGCACTACAAGCAAAAGCTACTTGTACTTGTCGGGCTGGATGGTTGCAGCGCTTCGCTCAGAGTTCGGTCCTCTTCCAGACCAATCAATGCATGAGAAAACATCGGTTTCATCACTTATCGAAGAACTATACACATTTCTTCGTCAGGCCGATGCTCGTGAACTAGGCGACCTTTTCCATAAACTTGATGATGCAAAAGCAAACGGTGGCGATGTTGCAGCAATTCAAGCAGAAATTGAAAACTATGAAACTCATATCGTTCCAATTATTGCAGATATCGATGCGGGCTTTGGTAACGAAGAAGCGACTTATTTGCTTGCCAAGCAAATGATTGAAGCTGGTGCTTGCTGTATTCAAATTGAAAACCAAGTATCAGACGCTAAACAATGTGGTCACCAAGACGGTAAAGTTACCGTTCCTCATGAAGACTTCTTAGCGAAAATTAACGCGGTACGTTACGCGTTTCTTGAACTAGGTGTAGACGACGGTGTTATTGTTGCTCGTACCGATTCATTGGGTGCTGGCCTTACGCAAAAAATACCGGTATCTCAGTCTGAAGGCGACCTTGCGGCTCAGTACAACGCGTTCCTTAAAACTAGCGATGTTGGCGGTGCTGACGATGTGAATGAAGGCGACTTAATCCTTAAGCAAGGCGGAAAGCTTGTTAAGCCAGAGCGCTTACCAAACGGATTGTTCAGATTTAAAGACGGCTCAGGTTTCGACCGCGTTGTTCTTGACTGTGTTACATCACTCCAACACGGTGCAGATCTTCTGTGGATTGAAACTGAAAAACCTCACGTAGGTCAAATTGCGGAAATGGTTAACGCTATCCGTGAACAAGTGCCTGACGCAAAACTGGTTTACAACAACTCACCATCGTTTAACTGGACGCTTAACTTCCGCCAGCAAGTATTTGACGCGTGGAGTGAAGAAGGCAAAGACGTTTCTGCTTATAACCGTGCAGGCTTAATGGCAGTAGAGTACGACGATACAGAACTTGCTGCTGTAGCTGATGAGAAAATTAAGAGCTTCCAAGCAGACGCTGCTCGCGAAGCCGGTATTTTCCATCACCTAATCACGCTTCCGACTTACCACACCACCGCGTTGTCGACTGACAACCTAGCTAAAGGTTACTTCGGTGAAGAAGGTATGCTGGCTTATGTACGCGGTGTTCAACGCCAAGAAATTCGCCAAGGTTTAGCGTGTGTTAAACACCAAGCAATGGCAGGTTCAGATTTAGGCGATACGCATAAAGAGTACTTCTCTGGTGATGCGGCGCTTAAAGCATCAGGTGATGACAACACAATGAACCAGTTCGACGTTTAACGGAAAGTTCCCAACCTTTCCTTTACTGGGCACCTTAGGGTGCCCTTTTTTATCGTTATTCATAATATTTATGTTATATCTTGCTAATTTCATTACTAAAAAACTGAATATCTTTACTCGCCCTACCAATTAAATATTTAAATTCATAAACTTAAGGTAAGTAGTCAAATTTTAATTAAGACTAAACGCTTATCTGACAACAGACACAAAACGCTTTACAATACACTTCTCTAATAATCTTCAAAAAGAGCATTACAGCAATGAATATAGCGAAGGTCGATCTTAATCTATTGGTTTATTTAGATGTCTTACTGCGAGAGGGCAGCGTAACAAAAGCGGCAAACCAATTGAGTATTACGCAGCCGGCCATGAGTAACGGTTTAAAACGACTTCGCGACTTATTTAAAGACCCTCTTTTAGTGCGAACAAGCGACGGTATGACGCCCACTAAACGCGCGTTAGAACTTCAGCCTATTATTCGCGACGTGCTCGGCCGATTAGAAAGCTCTATTCAGCCAGAGTCTGAATTTGATCCGCTTACGAGCGAGAGAACCTTTCGCATTATGACCAGTGATTATGCAGAAAGTACCTTATTACTCGAGCTTGTTGGCCGGTTAGCCGACTTAGCGCCTAATATCACCTTAGATTTAATCACGCCGAGTGATGTGACGTTTCACGATGTAGAGCAAGGCAAGGTAGACATGGCGATAAACCGCTTTGACGAACTCCCCCTTTCGTTTCATCAAAAAGTGGTGTGGTATGACACCTTTAGCTGCGTAATGAGCGCCGACCATCCTTTAGTGCAAAAATGTGACTTAGAAAGTTACATTAACGCACAGCATATTTGGGTAAGTAAGACAGGCTTTGGCGTGGGCGTTGGTATCGACCCGAATGAAGTTCAAAAGCTTGGCTGGGTAGACGCAGAGCTCACAAAGATAGGGAAGCAACGGGCCATTCGCGTATTTACACGCCATTATCATGCGGCGCTTCAAATAGCGAAAAAACAAAAGCTTATTGCAACGTTGCCAAGTAAAGCAGCTAAGCTTTTCAAACACGATCCTGATGTAGTAATAAAGGAACCTCCGTTTGATATTCCTCCTATTGCGCTGAAAATGGCTTGGAGCGCACTACTTCATCACGACGCAGGTCATATTTGGCTACGCCGATTAATCAGTGATGTTGCGAGCGAAATGAATGCCGTTTAGTTGCAAATTATTATACTGAAAGCACCGACATTCACGAAGGTTATGACAGCAATACAAACCATAAATTAAAAAACTATCTCTATACGCACTACACTAGGCAAAGACTTTACTAAAATGCACTTTACTGAAATGTACTTTATAAAAAGTACAGTAAGCACGTCGTAGATGCTTACCAAGTAAAACCTTTCCTAGTAACACAATGTATAGAGGTAGTTATGCAAGGATATATTACGCACGGTCGACTACAAGTTGCAGCGCAACTTGATAGCTTTATTAACGATCAGGCCATCCCAGGCACAAAAGTTCAGCCAGAATCATTTTGGAAAGGCGCTGAAGCCCTCTTTGCAGAATTCATTCCCCAAAATCGCGCACTACTTGAAAAGCGTGAACAGCTACAGCGCGCCATCGATGATTATCACAAAGCAGGCAACCCCGCTCCTGGTAGCGAATATACCGCTTTTTTAAAAAAAATCGGTTACCTCGTAGAGCAGCCTTCTGACGTTGCAGCGGCCACCACAAATGTGGATGCTGAAATTGCCACCATGGCAGGGCCTCAGCTTGTTGTACCTATTAACAATGCTCGCTATGCGCTCAATGCGGTTAACGCTCGCTGGGGCAGCCTCTATGACGCATTATACGGCACCGATGTTATCGGTACAGAAAACGGAGCAGAACCTGGCAAAGCGTATAACCCAGTTCGCGGCGCAAAAGTGGTAGAAAAAGCCAAAGCTTACCTAGACAGCATGATCCCCCTTGCAAAAGGCAGTCATGCAAATGCTGTAAAATACAAAATAGAGACGGGAAAGCTGTCGGTTCAACTTACCGATGGCGATGTGACTACCCTTGCCAATACCGAGCAGTGGCAAGGCTACCAAGGTGATATAAGCGCACCCTCTGCACTATTGTTTGCGCACAACGGCCTGCACTTTGAAATTCAAATAGACCCCACCCACCCCATTGGTGAAAGTGACTCAGCCAACGTAAAAGACGTACTCGTTGAGGCTGCACTCACCACCATTATGGATTGTGAAGACTCAGTTGCGGCAGTAGATGCTGAGGACAAAACATTGGTATACAACAACTGGCTTGGGCTAATGAAGGGCAGCTTGCGCATTGAGATGACAAAGGGTGGCAAAAACATCGTGCGCGCTATGCATAGCGACCGAGCCTATCACCCGTCAAAGCACGTAGCTTCAGAGCAAAAGAACTCGCAAAACGAATTAGTGCTTTCAGGTAGAAGTTTGATGTTCGTTCGTAACGTAGGTCATTTAATGACAAACAACGCCATGCTATTTGATGGCGAAGAAGTGCCTGAAGGGATTATGGACGGACTCATCACTTCGCTTATCGCAAAGCACGACTTACTCGGCAACAGCGAGTATACAAATAGCCGTGAGGATAGCGTTTATATCGTTAAGCCTAAAATGCACGGGCCTGAAGAAGTGGCGTTTTCCAATGTTTTGTTTGAACGTATTGAAGACATCATCGATGTACCGCGTAATACACTTAAAATGGGCATTATGGATGAAGAGCGCAGAACCAGCGTTAACCTTCAAGCATGCATTGCTGAAGCACAATCGCGCGTAGTATTTATCAATACCGGCTTTTTAGATCGTACCGGCGATGAAATTCATACGTCTATGCTGGCCGGCCCGTTTGCAGAAAAAGCCTCGTTAAAAACAATGTCGTGGATTAAAGCCTACGAAACCGCAAATGTGGCGGTTGGTTTACGCTGTGGATTGTCTGGCAAAGCCCAGATAGGAAAAGGCATGTGGCCAACCCCTGATGAAATGCAAAATATGATGGACGCGAAGATTGGACATTTAAAGGCCGGCGCGAACACCGCATGGGTACCCTCTCCTACTGCAGCAACACTGCACGCCCTTCACTATCACGATGTGAACGTGTTTAACGTACAAAAGCAATTAGACGAAAACTTCGACGGTTTAAACGACATTCTCACTATCCCGCTTTTAGCAGACACTTCAAGCCTAACTCGTGACGGTATTAAACGTGAGATAGATAACAATGTACAGGGAATTTTAGGCTACGTTGTTCGCTGGGTGCACCAAGGTGTAGGGTGCTCGAAAGTACCTGACATTAATGATGTTGGCTTAATGGAAGATAGAGCCACACTGCGTATTTCTTCGCAGCACATTGCCAATTGGTTAGAGCACGGCATTGTAAGCGTTGACCAAGTCAAAGAATCGCTGTCACGCATGGCTGTGTTGGTAGACGAACAAAATGCCAGCGATGCTGAATACATTCCAATGACGCCAGATTTGGAAAATTCCATTGGGTTTCAGGCCGCTAGCGACCTAATATTTAAAGGTAAGGAGCAACCATCAGGTTATACCGAGCCTTTACTGCATGCTAAACGCCGTGAAATGAAAGCAAAACTAGCGCAGTCATAATACTACTTATGCAATATAACGAACGGGTGCTTTTTAGCACCCGTTTTTTCTTTGTAAAGCAAAGGCTAATCGTAAAAAAACGCAAAATATAAGTGGTGATTTATCGTCTCTACACTATGATTACTTTATGCATTAGATACTCTATAAACCTCGCGCTGCACGCAATAATTATGAGAAAAGCATTATGAGAAAAGCATGCCAATAGAATCTGTATCCAATACGCGCATTGTTCCTATCTTTTCAGGGGGAGGAACTCGCCTTAGCGCACATATTGGCATTATTAAAGCGCTGCAAGACATGAACATCGAATTCTCCACCCTTGTGGGTGTATCTGGCGGCTCTATTGTTGCGTCATTATTTGCCAAGGGTTACTCCGTTGAGCAAATGCGAGAGCTAGCGCTTAACACCGACTTTAAGCAGTTTACTGCTTTCAGCTTATTCAGATTACTTCGAGAAGGCGGTTTGTCGTCGGGGGATGTTTTTCAGCAGTGGATTGATGAGCAACTAGAAGGCGCAACGTTTTCAGATATGCCAATGGCTTTGAATATATTGGCTACCGATGTAAATGGTGGAGGGCCCGTGCTATTTAATCGAGCCACTACGCCAAACATGAAAGTGTCTGAAGCGGTACGGTATTCCATGTCTATTCCTCTCATATTCTCATTTAAACCATTCAAAGAGTACTTGCTGGTAGATGGCGCCATATTATCGGAAGACGCACTATTTGAAGATTGGCAGGGTGACGGCACACCATCAGTATGTTTTCGCCTACAAAGTACTATGCAAAAACGCAGAATAATTAAAAAGAATGTATTACAGCTGCCCCAGTATGTGGGCATGCTTATTAGAACATTTATGACGGCAATGTCTCGGGAATATGTAAACGCCCGTTATTGGCACAACACCGTAGTGGTGAATACGGGTGAAATTTCAGCGGTGGATTTTTCGCTAACGCCAGAGATAAAAAACACCCTATTCGACCTTGGGTATTCCACAACACGTGAGTTCTTGCCGAAAAAATACGCGGGATATATTCAAACAAATGGGAAAAGCAGCGGGCAAGAGGAAACGGGGCAAAAGAGCACGGTGCGTTAACTACTGCTGAACGTACTATTAAACGGTAAGCGACTGAATCCACCCAGCACTATCGCGAGAGTCGATTCACTCGGCCATCTACAACAACTGAAAGTTTAGATGTTGTAAAAATCTCGATACCAATCAACAAACGCTTTCACCCCCTTGTCGATATTCGTTTTTGGCTGGTAGCCAGTGTCAGCCACTAAGGAAGACACGTCGGCGTAGGTATCTGGCACATCGCCAGGCTGCATAGGTAACAGCTCTTTTTTAGCCTCTAAGCCTAATGCCTCTTCTAAGGTTTCAATAAACCGAAGCAGATGTACTGGCGTCTGAGCACCAATGTTGTATACCTTATAAGGCGCTTTACTGGTACTTGGATCGGGTTGCTTGCCATCCCACTGCTCATTTGGCGATGCCACATTATCGAGAGACTTAATAACACCTTCAACAATATCGTCAATATAAGTGAAATCACGGCGGTGATTCCCAAAGTTGTACACTTGAATAGTGTCGCCCTCTAAAATCTTTTTCGTAAATTTGAACAGCGCCATGTCAGGTCGGCCCCAAGGCCCGTATACGGTGAAAAAGCGTAAGCCTGTGGTGGGCAAGTTATACAAGTGACTGTAGGTGTGCGCCATAAGCTCATTGGCTTTCTTCGATGCTGCGTAAAGGCTAACTTGATGGTCTACATTGTGCTGCTCTGAAAACGGCATAGTTTCATTAGCGCCGTATACTGAGCTAGATGAGGCATATACTAAATGACCCACACTGTTGTGGCGGCACCCTTCAAGAATATTCACAAAGCCAACAATGTTTGAGTCTACATACGCATTGGGGTTTTCTAGCGAGTATCGAACTCCGGCCTGCGCCGCTAAATGCACAACCCTGTCGAATTTATGCTCTTCAAATAGCGCAGCCATTTTATCCCGCTCTTCAACGCCCATCTCGATGAACGTGAAATGTGACGCTGCATTTGAGGCCTTAATATGTGCTAGACGAGCGTGCTTCAGATTAACATCATAATAGTCGTTAATATTGTCAATCCCGACAACATGGTCACCACGATTAATTAGATACTGTGATACCGCTGCGCCAATGAAGCCTGCAGCGCCGGTGACAAGAATTTTCATAGTCCATTTCTTTTAGGTTTGGGCTTTCTGAAGAAGTACTCTCCGAAAGCAAGCTTAATTAAATTGCGATACGTTTTATAAGTTACTTGCTTAAAAAGAATATGAAGTGGCATTTTTGAGCAGTAACCTAAAACATAATTGACGCTGTCCCATAGCCATCTCCCATCACTTTGAATAAATGAGGAATTTGGCACTATAGCTTTTCTAAGAATAAAGTGTCTCATACGGATGTAAAGCGACAAATTAGCAGATGAGTGCTCAGAACCGATTTCGGTATTAAAAAAGTCGTCTAACAATAATGACAAAACTATCCATTCTTGTTCAAAACCTTCTTTGATAAACAGTGCCTCTGTTTCAGCGACGTTTTCACTCGCGCTTCCTTCGCCATAAAGCAGCACGAAAATATCGGTTAAATCACGCAAGCCATTTTTTACATCTTCATTTAAAATAAGATGAAGAGCCGAGTGTAAAACGAGCCAAGCTCTCGAGGGAATGGTGGAAGAAAAATCACTGTCAGATTCACTGCTATGTATTAACGCATGAATATCTAATAACCGTCCTTTTATCGGAGGGATCAACGTATGATGAACGTCAAGAACAACACCTTCGTTATCGTGTTTCAAAGGAGGTATTTCATGTGACCACTCGCGGTAATACTTATCATCATGCTCGTCCATATTTTTAAATGACCAACCAGCACCTAACAGAGCCTCCTCCGCTTTATCAATATTCTCTTTTTCAACACAAATATCGATATCGGTCATCAACCGCCCCATACTATTTCTCTTGCTACCAATAATGTATGCAGCGCCTTTTAAGAAAACAAACGGGATATCTATCGCATTAAATAGACGAATTAGCTTCTTACCCTGCACTTCTGTTTGAATTACCTGCGCATTGGCAAAGTTAATAGCAGACAAGAACATATCTTCACAATATTCAGGAATACAGTAGAGTTGATTGCTTCGCTCTAAACGATGATAAAACGACGCTACAAGAGAGTTTTCTCGCAGCACGCGAACAAACGAGTTCCATTTGTTAGCATCAAAATCATCAAGACCATTTAAGTAACAATATGCATTTAAAAATTGCTTTTCGGTTAACATACTACTCAACCAACCCACTCAAATAGTCATCTAAATCGTGTGCGTCACTATACTCAATCTGCATAGCCTGGCACGATGATGATATTTCACTGAGTGCTGAAAACCCCTGTTCGCCCATAATATTATAATTAAAAGCATTTCGGAGCAGCATGGCAAAAGACTCTACACTCGATATCATTCTAATTGTTGTTTCTTTATGAGGGACGTAGCGAGGAAACACCACAAATTTAGGCTTTGAGGGTACAAAGTGTCCGAATTGCCCACAAGTATATAGCCTTGCGTGTGCGATATCTCCCTTGTGAGTTCCACGTGTTATATTCGATAAATTGACGTTTTCACACAATGCCTTTATCACATCAATTGATTTATTTTTCAACGAGGCAGGTCTGTACAAAGGGGACACCTCCAATGTGTTTGGATCTATCAATGCCATTTCGTCAGAAAACATTTGCCAACCAGAATAACCTAAATAAGTAGCAAGAGTTGATTTACCAGATCCCGATGAGGCTGGGAATAAAATAGCCTTATCGTTCTTAACAACAACCGATGAATGCAAGCTTAGCTTAGTATGCTGATATGCCGCTACAGCCCAGTTCATAGCCCACTCAATCGAAGGGAGGAGGTGCTGATCTGAAATAGGGTTGAAGGGCTTTACGCCTTCAACACTTATAATGCGCTGGCGACGAAAGAAACGGCGCAACGGCGACGTGTTTTCAATGGAAAGGGAAAAATCATAAAATCCATCTTTCTCCGGCGTTAATCTCTCTAAGTAAAGATTACTAAGTTCAGAAACAACAGGAGCAGAAAGGCCTTTAATAGAAAATGTATAGGGCCCGCTATCAATAGCTATAGTCAACGCTAAAAAATCCTTGAGCCACCAGTTCGCTTTTTATTTTACATCTAGATGGCTCATCAGACGACAAAAGGCGATGTAAAGTAGGAAATTCTTTTTCTATGGCTGAGGTAACAAGCACTACTGATGAATAATCGCTTTTCAGCAGTGCTATTCCCGAACCATCTTCAAATACTGTGAACGCCTCCGAGCTTTCGGAATCTAGCATTTTAGTTCGCTTTAAGAAGCGCTGATGCCTTAATACTGACAGGGTTCCCAAATAAACCAGCTATCTTGGCCGTTAAGTCACTTGCAAAACCAGCGTCAGTGACATTTTCTAATACTACCGAAAGCAAATGTTCGCAATAAGTTCTTTCATTATAACCTGCAGGTATCCCATAACAGAAACCCGCTTTAAGATTAAGATAAAGCGCGGCTACGTTTAGCGCAACACCAGAACCGTTTTTGAGCTCATCGAGCACGTTAATAGATGAAGTATTTGCTTTACCGTCAGCTCCAACACCCGACACGTAAACCAAATCGATGTCAGCTAAATCTTCCAACTTAGAACGAACAGCAAATAGCTCGCCCATGTGCCAAAACTTGCTCGCATCAAATTGCGCTTTTAATGTAGATTCAGACACTTTTGAAACATTAGCGTTTTTTGCGCCGTCTAGCTTTTTGAGATCGCTCTTTAATTCTGTGGACATCAAACTGCCATTCCAGCCCACAATGTTCGTAATTTTGAATGCGCCATCGTAACGGAAAATTGGAAATTCATAGTGCACAGGCGAAGTCACTGAATGGTCTTCATCTAGCCATGTAGTTTTAGTAAACATGCCGCCAATAATCCCTCGTGCTTTTGCATCTGGAATTGGCGTAGAGTTTTTATTCATGGAAGTGAACACAGTGTTGAATTGCGCTGCGCTGAATCCAGTTGAGCTTACGTTCCTTGAGGGATCGTCTTCAGCCGAGACACGGCAAACCTCTTCTAGCGCTTGCGAACCACCCGAAACACCTGAAGCATTACACGCCCCCCATACCGACTTTGACGGTATGATAGTTACCCCTGCAATCGCTCCAGAAGCCTTAATAAACTTGCGGCGACTATTTGTCTTATTGTTTTCCACGAACAACTCCAGTTTTTCGAGTTTTTACATCAATTATCGGTTGAGGAATGCAATTATCACACCATTAAAAAAAATTCTATTTAACAATGGCTTAGTAATTCTTCAAACCGATATGTAAATTTTTTTGACGCAAACCTAATTTATTTCGTAATAGTAAGTTATAAATTACTTGTTGTGAAGACAAATTACCCACATCATTCTATCGCGATAAGGCAAATATAAACGAAAGATGAAAGGCAGAAAATATGTCATCAAATACAAAATTTGATTGTTTGTTTCGTAGCTTAACGGAGAGCTTAGGCCCGCATGGAAAAGTTTTACGTGCCAGCAATAATGCATGCGAATCAGCAAAGCATATCCAAAGCAAAGATATTCTAGTTGTGAAGCCTTTCACCCCACAAGCTATTCCTCAAATATTGAATACCGTCGATACACTTCAAAACGAGTATAAACACCTATCAGTTTACCCTATCAGTACTGGAAAAAACTGGGGATATGGTAGCGCGACCCCAAGTACTAAAAATGAAAATGCGATTTTACTTGATATGAGTTTACTGAATGAAGTAACGTTTTTTGATGCAGAAAGCGGCGTAATATCAGTTCAACCAGGCGTAACACAACAACAACTATATGAGTTTCTACAAGAGCAAAATGCTCCCTTTATGGTGCCAGTGACAGGCGCTGGCCCCAGTACGAGTATACTTGGAAATGCGCTCGAAAGAGGATACGGCATTACCCCTGTAGCAGACCACTTTACTGCTGTCACCGCTGTAAAGGGCTATTTAGCAGACGGTAGCTTCTACGAATCATCGTTACAAGCGATGAGCAATGCCAGTAATTCAAATGGTGAAGAGTGTTACGTAGACAAAACCTTTAAATGGAAGCATGGCCCCTACCTCGATGGCATTTTTACCCAGTCTGGCAATATGGTGGTAACCGAAGTAACAATCGCTTTAGCAAGAAAAAAACCTGCTTTTGATTCGTTTTATATGCGCTTTTTTAATGAAGACAGTTTCGAAACCGCTTACGGCGTCGTTCAAGATATTTTCCAAAATTTAGAGGGCATTGTAGGCTCAATAAATTTAATGGATAAACGCCGCGTGGCCGCAATGGTGGCAGATAATCCGCAGGGCGCAGGTAATCACGCGGTTATGACTTCTGAACAAGTTAACAGCATTGCCAAAAAGTACGATGTTCCAGAATGGACGGTAGTTGGCACCATCTACGGTACTAAAGCGGTGGCCAAGGCTGCCAAGAAAGACATAAAAAGAATCGCTGCTAAGAAAGCAGACCAGCTCCTTTTTTCAAATAGTTTGCTGGTTAGCCTGGGTAAAGTTGTAACTGAAAATACAAACCTACCCTTATTGTCGAGTGCGAAAGAACAGCTCGAAAAGTTATCGGCAGGTATAGAAGTGATGCAAGGTAAGCCAAGTCAAGTCGCCTTACCACTAGCATACTGGAGAAACCCTCGAATAAAGCCAGATAAAAAGCGAATAATGAACCCGGCAGAAGATGGCTGTGGATTATTATGGTATGCCCCACTTGTGCCAGCCAAAGTGGATGCTATGAGACAGTTTGTTGATATGATTAGAACTATTGCACCCCGATACAATGTCGAACCAATGATAACATTTACAAACTTAAGTGGAATTTCTACTGATAGCACTATTCCCATTGTATTTGATAAAGAGAATCCGCAGGCGGTAGAAGACGCTCACAACTGTCTTGATGCATTGTATCATGAAGGCCTTAAACGGGGTTTTGTGCCCTACAGACTAAACATCAAGCAGCAACAAGAACTTGATCCTAATAGTACGTTTTGGAAGACTGCCGGTAAAATTGCTCACGCTTTAGATCCAAAAGGCATCATTAGCCCAGATCGATACAATCCACACAAAACTTAATATAAAACGTTATTTTTATTGAGAATTTCAATAACGTGTTTAACTGGAATAGCGTAGCTAATGCCACTAGGAGAAGAAAGAGCCGCCTCTTTGCCTTGACTAACAAATACTTTATTGATGACCCCTATCACACGCCCTGTTTCAATGTTGTACAACGGGCTTCCCGAATTGCCTGGAAATGCAGTAGCGTCAAGTTGGTAAACAAGTTCAGGCTTTTTTAGTCGTTTTAACATTGAAACCGTTAACTGATCTGCATTCCTTGCTGGAATAGCGTCTGGCGTAATTGCTGAAATGAGCCCTTTATGAGTAGCAGGATAAAGCCCAATTGCTGCTCCCAAAGGGAATCCTGTGAAGGCAACTTCATTTCCCGGCTTCAATAAAGTGCCATTGCCCGCTTTTAATGGTTTTAACTTACTATCAATTTTCAAAAGCGCTAAATCATGAACAGGGTCGATATCGATAATTTCGGCTTTCTGGGCGATGATCTCCCTTCCTTGCCCGTGTATGACTACATAATGCTGCACTATTTGAGGGTCAAGTATCTTGGACACTACATGGTAATTAGTTACAACCCATTTACCATCGCCCATCACGAAACCTGTCCCTAATACTTGGTTGCCGTCACTCTCTAACGGCCTATACATTCCAATAGCAACTACTGAATCTGTTACTTCAGAGACCACGTTTACAAAAGAAGAGGTAGTTTTAGCATTTATAATCGATGAAAAAGTTAGAAAAATAAAAATTAACATTACATTGGAATAGTGTGAAAAATAAGACATGATCAAGATATCTCTTTTGTGCAAGGTAATAGTATGGAACTGCTAAAGCATATAGTGCTTTTGTTTATATCTCCACTAAACTTAGTCATCCTACTTTTTGCCATCGGCATGATTTTATCAAAATATAAACTCTTTGCTGGTAAGGTCTTCAAGCTTTTATCGCTGTTTTCCTTTTTTCTTTTTACACAACCTTATTTCAGTGACTTATTGCTATACCCTTTAGAGCATAAGCATAAATATCCCAGAACTCAGTCTCAAAATAACAACCCCGATTATATTTTAGTACTCGCATGCTATTACAGTACGCTTGGCGATGTACCTGCAACAAGTAGATGGTCTGAGTGCTCATTACAAAGAAATACAGAAGCTTTTAAGCTCCACACCATTTCCGGCGCTCCAATTGTTATAACTGGTGGGAATTTTTTACATGATCCAAACGTTAATTACTCCGAAAAAGCGAGGGAATTCTTTTTACAGCTTGGGGTTGATGAAGAAAAATTAATAATTACAAAATCCGGTTTTAATACTAGAGAAGAAATTAATTCGGCAACACCTTACCTTATGCATTCTAAAACATGGGTAGTTTCTTCTGCCACACATATCTATCGCCTGAAACGAATATTTAGCAGTTTAAATTATGAAGGAGTTTTTTTTCCAGTGGACCATCATACTAAAGGGCTTTTGATGCCTTATATCTCAATGCCATCAGCATACGCCCTAGTAAAAACTGAATTAGCGTTTTATGAATATGCAGCAATAGTGAAACAAAAAATGGCCTACGCACTAACTCACTAGTAATACTCACAAAGTCTATGTTATTAACATGATAAAACTCTGCTAGACTGAAAAAAAATATCGGACAATGTTTCTTCTATGGTTAAATCTAAAAAACAAATCCTACTTGAAAAGTTAGGGACTATAGTTGGTGGCAAGAGCAAGATTGGAAAGCTCATTTCAGGTTATAGAAAGCTGGAAGAGGCAAACTATATTTCTAGCCACTTTTCGGCTTACTTAGAACCTGTTGTAGCGAATTCGACTGATTTAAAAAATCATGTATTCACAATTAGACATGAAGTTTATTGTGAAGAGCTTGGATTTGAAAAAGTTAAAGAGGATCAGTTAGAATTCGATGAATTCGATAGTTTCTCTTTGCACTGTTTAATACAGCATCATAAAAGCAAGCACTTTGCCGGTACTGTCAGAATGGTAAGGCCGCTCAAACCTCACGAGCAACTCCCTATAGAGAAGTATTGTCTCGACTCCATTACTCGAGAAGATTTAGACCCACGTCAGTTCGATCGTAAAGACATTTGTGAAATATCACGATTAGCTGTACCTAAAGAATTCCGTAGACGTGTAATGGATAAGTTCGCGGGTGCTGAAGTGGCGGTCATAAATGAGCACACATACTCTGAGAGCGAGGTCCGATGCTTTCCCTTTATTGCCGTAGGACTCTATTTAGCAGCCGCGGCACTGGCTATCGAGAAAGATATAAAACACGCTTACGTAATGATGGAGCCTCGCCTAGCTCGCAGTATGAAATTCATAGGAATTAAATTCGAACAGATTGGGCCTGTGGTTGAATATCATGGGCAACGCGCTCCATACTATATCAACCAAAACTTACTCAAAAAAAGCCTTCGTCCTGGCTTTGCAAAGATGCTTGCAGACATTTTGGTTTCAATAGAACAGCAGAACTTCTAGCGTATATCTCGCCGAACATGATTTTGGTTTCAGATAGGAAGATAAATCGAAGAATACAAAATACCTATCGAGCAAACTACATTTAAGCCATTTCAAATTTGATAGCCCCCCTTGTGATATCTTAAGTCTGTTTTGTAAAGAGATTTTTGCTGAGTAAGCTAGAAGTCATTCAAACGTAAGTCACTAATTCAAAGAAAACTAAAG
>CENT01016406.1_pt1 | contig 78446 bp, 49 predicted proteins | sample 530141 | NCBI WGS metagenome assembly CENT01 (sample SAMEA2591074, study PRJEB7988) | marine metagenome | isolation source: saline water (ENVO:00002010), including | reverse complement strand
CCGCCATTGGCTGTCGAAATTGTGTTGTAGGGCAAGCGAATGAAATTTGGTGTGCCAAGCATACAAACGCGCCTGATTAATTACACTGGGATCGGCTCTATTGTCGTAAAAATAATACCGTGCTTCTGTGGTTCTAAAATGGCGCAAATGAAAACCAATGTATGCCCCCCATCGGCCGTCAATTTCGGTGAAAGGCTCCACCCATGCAGGTGAATTAATCGCGTTCTCATTAATAACTGAAGGCAGCCTCGCAAAGTTTACTCTGTCTGAATGGAGACTTTGCCTATCATGCATCGCAAAACCTCGCCATGTCAAAAGAGAGCCCAAGGGGTCATTGCCTTTAAACGCTCCTAACGTGGCTTCCCAGCTCCAAGGGCTGCGACTCGCTCTGCCATTTTCAAATACGCTCAACTCCCCACCTACGTTTCTTAACTCCTCACCTATCCAGCTATTTATCGCAGATTGGGTATAGGTGTAAGGAGAAAGCCAGCCCTCAGCAACGTTTTCAATCGACATCGAGGGGTAGAAAAACCCTAGCCTCGCCTTGACCTTTATCTTATTTGGCATTAGAGGTTTGTAGCGAAGAAACGCCTGAGTAAAGCCGAGGTGCTCAACGCCATCTTCATATGCGTTGAGCACGGCGTCTACAGACCAATGACTATTTAAATCAAAGTGGGTTCTGATAAATGCCTGTTGAGATTGAAATCCTTCGTTTTCAGGCCGAAGAATACCGGTACCATTACTTTGCCAAGTTGGTAGTTTGTCAGCATCAACAATAGCGACTTCAACACGACCAGATAGTAATTGCGCACTAGCCGGCGCACAGATAGCAACACAAATTAGTAACAGTAGAATCCGATACTTCACTGTCTTCCTTTTTCTAAAATAAGTACATTGCCAAAAGTTAGCGCGTGTCGCCGTGTGTTTCTAGCCATTGTGTAATATCTTTTGCTGGTAGTGGTCGACTCAGGTGAAATCCCTGAGCTGTCGAACACCCCATGTCACGGAGCAATACAACCGAATCTTCATTTTCAACTCCTTCTGCAACTGTACTCAGCCCAAGGTTTTTTGCCAACGCAACAAGCGTTTTAACCATTACTTGATCTTCTTCGTTGGTAGCAAGCTCTAATACAAATGCTTTATCAATCTTAATCTCATCGACAGGCATTTTTTTCAGCTGTGCCATTGAAGAAAACCCGGTACCAAAATCGTCGATCGAAAGCTTAATCCCCATTCGACTTAGCATGTTCAGCGAGTTGATTGCCACTTCAGGATCGCCCATTACTGCACTTTCAGTCACCTCAAGGATCAGCTTATTAGGTGCCATAGTAAACTCAGACAATAACGCAGATACAGTATGGGGTAGTGATAAGTCAGTGAGATCCACAGCAGAAATATTGACCGCCATTGCAATGTCAATACCTATACTTCGCCATTGAGCATATTGCTGGGCAGCTTCTCTCAACGCCCACTTAGTTACATAGCGTATAGCGCCGGTTTGCTCCGCTAAAGGAATAAATTCATCAGGTGCGATAAAGCCATGCTGAGGGTGTGTCCAACGTATCAAGCACTCAACGCTATGAACTGTTTCACTAATCAAATCCATCTTTGGTTGATAATACAACGTAAGCTGACCTTGATTAAGTGCGTCTTTTAATTCGCTCATTAACCGCAATCGCAAAACCGAGAACGTATTTAATTCTTCATGGTAAAGCACATAAGGCTTATGAGAATCTTTACTGGCATGAAGGGCAATATCAGCCGCCTGCATCAAATCACTCGGTTTAGCGCCGTGCTCGTTGTAGCGGGCTCCGCCAATATTAACGTTTATATTTAGCGAAAGTGAGTTAATAGTAAACGGACCATTAAAAAGACTTAGCAACTCTTCCATTAGTTGCTCAACATTTTCATCTTTAGTGTCGATGACAGCAAACTCGTTTCCACCTAAACGGGCAATAAACATATCGCGACGACAACCACTGCGTAAACGTTCTCCAACCATGAACAGCAACTTATCACCGCTGCTATGTCCAATAGTGTCGTTTATTTCTTTAAATCTCGCTATATCAATTAACACCACCGAAAACATATTTTTTGGATAATTAATCATCTGCTCTTCGAGCAATTGAATAAAGCGGTTACGGTTGGGCAGAGACGTTACACTGTCAAAAAATGCCAGTCTTTCTATCTCTTGCTCTCTTTTAACAATTGCACTTTGCATAGAGCTGATGGCATTAGAAAGAGTGTTAACCTCAGCGGCTCCCTCTTTTGGAAACTTGGTAACATGCAAGCCTTGACGTATTTTCTCTGTTAAACCTACCAAAATAAGAATCGGCTTAGTAATGCTATTAGAAATCAACATTGCAGCCATTAAAGCAATGATAGCAGCAACAATTAGCAAACCGATTAAGCGCCCTAGTAAACTGTTGTAAGACAAGTAGGCGTTGCTCTCTATTGTGGAGAGCATAAGTAATATTGTTGCGTTTTGAATGCTGCCTAACGAGCTCACGTAATAAACATAATGTTCGTTTGAAAGGTAAGCATCTTGTAATTCGCTGCTTGCATTTGTAAGCACATTCGAAAACTCTTGTTGAATGGAAGTATCATAAATAGAGGCTAGATAAGTTGATGAATTCTCTGTTTCACGCAATAAACTAACGTCCATTGTGGTGAGACGCGTTAGGTCATCATCAATTAATCCTTCGATGGGCTTAGCAAATACTATCCATGCCATAGCATCTCTAGAGCGTGGCGTGTTTTTCACAGCGACCGATTTAGCTAGGAAAATATCGCCATTAATCTCTGCCCATGTTATGCCCTCAACAGCGAGTTTCTCTACATCCAGGCTTTCTATCGATATAAAACCCTTCGAGGTAGATAGTACTCTGCCTTTATCATCAATAACGGCAAACTCTTCTGCCCCAAAGCGGTCTGCGAAATTACGCATGCCAAGCGTGAGCGACTGTGCTTGAGTATCCGCGCTTAATATTAAACCTTTCACACTAAAATCCGCAGCGAGATTAGTTGCGGAAGATTGCAAAACATTAGCGACTTCTCGAATATAATCATTGATTACTCGACTTGATGTTTCGGCATTCGTTTTTAACAACCCCGTTGAGTGAGTAAACGTTGCATGCTGAACAATATACAAGGTAAATAGCACTATCACTAATACGATAGTTAAGAAGCTCGCCATTAATGTCGTGCGTAAATTTAAGGCGCGACCAAACAAAGATTTAATCATATTCGGTAAAGCCCTCAACCGCATCATATTCAACTAAACTCGGCAATAAAGGCAAGAATAGCGAAAAACTAACTGCAACATCATCCTTACCAATGGTCAGGTTCGACTGTCTGGCAGTATCACTGTCAGACAGTCTCGGATGCCAAATCGATAGCGTGTAATTGCCATCAGGTACCGTAATGATAGCATTACCCTCACTGTTCGATTGCGCAAAATACGGTGTATCTGCAACATAAATGTAGCCCAACATCCAGTCATGTACGTTGCAACCAAGTTCCACAACGCCTGGAGTATTAAAAAGCTGAGGTTCCACTTCTAGTTCACTGTAAAGCTTTAACTCAAAAGTTTTTGCAGGTGAAAACGAATAGACATGGTGCTGAACATTATCTGAATTAGGAAACTTAACCTTTGTGCCTTGTTGCACAACCAGAGTGTGAGGAACAAACTCTCTGTTTATTTGGTCCATAATTGCAATAGCTTGCTCACCAGCAACTGCGTTCGATTTATCATCATTGTGTAGTAATGCAACTATATTAGTGAGAGGCTTTCCTTGCTTGTCTGTAATGAATACGGACACTTGTGCAGCATAAGATGAAAAGGCCAAATTCGTTGCTAGTAAAATTACGCTTAACTTAGTATATAGGTAGGTCACATAGCTTTCCTGTAAGAGTTCGATATAGTTATAGAACGGTCAAGCGCAATTAAATTTTCAATAATTTAGCATAGCTGTATAAAAGAGTTGGTGCTAGTAGAACTCCGCGACTTGTCTTATCGTCTATTTTATAAACTCGCGAGCTACCAAAATATCTAATTCGCAATGGTGGTGAAAACACGCCGACATAATAAAGCATCAACAAGTCTTATTTAGGCTGAAACGTCAGCCCCGATCGCCATAAACAATTACTATCTTGATTCTAAAGAGATTTGATATTTTGAACTTATACAAACGGCTGTAACTCGTAACGGCTACAGCCTTTTTTATTGCTAGAGTGAATTAGTGCCAAAGGTTTAGATTAAAACACCATTTGGTTTTTACCCTTCGGGCCATCGTAGTCGTATTTAAACCAGTCTACGTCTATATAACCGTCGTCCTTTTTTTCATTCCAAGAAAAGAACCCTAGTCTATCCCCCGTCCACTTACCAAAGCTTATGGTAAAAGTTGGGCCGAAAGCGCGATAACTTTTGCCATCTAAGCTATATTCGTAAGTCGCTTTGTTTCTCGCATTGGAGGTTCTTACATATAGCGCGTCGCTTTCTATTATTGGGCCTACTTCTTTTTGACTCATTCCATCCATGTAAAACAAACGAGTTGTACCATCTTCTAGGCCCTCCACGCCTAATAAGTTAAACGTTCCGCCGTATCTAACAAAACCCGCCAATTGATTTGGCGCTATACCGCTAATATCGAACTTCGCCACAGCTGTGCCCGTCGTAATACCCATTATACGCTGGCTGAGGGTGTTACTAGCGCGCCAGAAATCGCCATCTGAACCATCATTATTAGTCCATTCGTTAATTTTTGGTCCGTATTTAGCGCCTTGCGGTAGCACCTTGCTCGCTTTAAGCCTTAACCAGCCGTCACGCTCTTTTAGCGACCAATGACTATCTCTTGGATTATGATTCCACTCCCACTGTGGGCCTAATTTACTGCTGGCAAAGTCATCGTCAGAGCGAGGCGCTGCAACGGGGTAACCTTTTATAGGTTTTTTAAACCGCTTAACAGGCTCGCCTATGCCGTCATTATCTTCATCCACGCCAATGATTGGCCAGTCGTTTATCCATGTCACTGGCTCTAGGCTTTGTGGACGGCCCTGAAAAGGAATATCGTCATTTTGTATAAGCTGATGCATATACCACCAGCTGCCGTCAGGAGCTTGCATCAAACCGCCTTGACTAGCGCTGCGGTTACCAAATTCAGTACCTTTCTCTAGCACAGTTTTCACTTCATAAGGCCCATAAATACTTTCTTCCGAGCGTAAAACTAACTGCTTTCTGTCGTTTTTAGGGTTTTTTACGCCTGGCTTTGTCGATTTGTCGCCCATGGTCCATTGCGCCATAAAGATGTACCAAAACCCATCTTTCTTATAAATCTTGGCAGCCTCGGCCCCCATACCTGTGTATACCAACTTACCTTCATCGAGTATTTTAGTGCCGTCCCAGCTCATACGGTAGATACGGTTTTCATTACCTTCAATAGTATTGTCAGCACTTTTTTGCTTAGCGCCTGAATTAACAATAATGTAGGCTTCGTGTGTTTCCTCGTCCCAAAATACAGCAGGGTCATCCAGCACATCAGCTTTGGGCAGCATCATGATTGGCTCGCTCCACGGGCCTTCAATATTGTCGGCGGTTGTAACCATTAAGCCGTGTTGATAGTCTATTTGATACACATACCATTTCCCCTCGTGATACGCTAAATCACCAGCCCATACGCCAAACGAATAACCGTTCATACGGTCCCAATTATACTCAGGTGCCCAAGACAGACTGGAAAAAGCATGACCAACGTTTTCCCAGTTCACCATATCTTTTGATTTAAGAATGGGCATTCCGGGGGACATATGCTGTTTCGAAGTAATCATGTAATACGTATCACCCACTTGCTCAATATCTGAGTCTGGGTAATCGGCGTTTAAAATGGGGTTGATATAAGTGCCGTCGCCCTGATCACCAAAGCTTCCTGTAGTACCTTGTTTCATAGGCTCATTTTCTACAGAAATTGTGCTCGAGGCGTCTACCTGACAACCGGAAAGTGTTGTGAGTAAAACAGATGCAATACCTAATTTCTTAAAGTTCATTTGCTTAAACGTGTCCATAAAATTCCGCTGCTCAAAAGTAAGGACTAACAGAGCGATTAGTTAACAATATTTACATAATGACACATTTTGATTACCATTGACAATTAGCAATCATTTACAATCATAAAGTGCTTTATTCAATGCGTCTGGAGTTACTTTGGTACTTAACATTAAAGGGTGTTCTGTGAAATCTTTGATAAATATAGTGGCAGTAAGCATTGTGCTTAGTGCTTGTAATCCAGTATCTCCTACTAGTAAGCAGGCGGAGCCTTCGCCTCTTCAGCACGTTAATTTACCTGCCGGTACACTTGCAGTGGTAATCGACGGTAATTCCCCCGACCCTGATGACATTGGCGCTACTCCAGTTTTATTAGCTTTACTCGATAAAGCCAACGCTGCCGATAGATTGGTACATATTTCTCACTCTTGCGATTTAGACCCTTTCAGGAATAAAGCTCGGTATCAAATAGACTCGGAGAACGAGAGTAGACGTCAGCGTGTACTCGACAGTTCTATCAACCGCGCGCTAAATGTTTTTGGTCCCTTCGAAAACACTGAAAAGCTGTTTAATTGCAGAACGGAACAACAAGGTGCAATAGAAGATTTAACGTTAGCCATAAATAGGGCGACCGCTGAGAGACCTTTATGGATTATTGAAGCAGGTGAACCTGATGTGATTGGCTATGCCTTACAAAAATCAGAAGTAAGCAAGCGACAATATGTAAAAGTAGTGTCCCACCACCCTGCAAATGACAACAGCGGCGACTTTTTTACTTGGCAGCAAATTCTAGATTTCGGTGTTGAAGAACACCAAATAGGGGATCAGAATGTAGGTTTGCAAACGCCAATAAGCGCATGGGATTGGGCTAAAGATAGTGAAGACGAAGGCATCTCTCTTATTTACGAAATGCTCGAATATGCGGAACAAGATGGTATCGTTCCTTTTCAAGCGGGCAAATTTGATAGCTCCGATGCCGGTATGATTTATTGGTGGATAACGGGTGCAGATAATGGTGGAAATAAGCATGCCACACCCGAAGATATTAAGCTGACGCTTAACTAATAAGGGCGCTAAATTAGACAAGCACGCGTCAAAATTACTGACGCGTGCTATTTTTTATTCTCCTGCCACCGCTTTTTCTGTTAGCGCTTTAAAATACTCATTACTTTTATATTGAGACACTGGCGACCACTTAGCGTTTTGCTTAGGCAACTTAGCTTTAAGCCTATCCTTCACATCAGAATAGAAGGGATTACTAGCTAAGTTATTCCACTCGTTAGGATCTGTTGAATGATCGTATAACTCTTCACTACCGTCTTCGTAACGAATGTATCGAAAACGCTCATTCTTTACCGCGTGGTTGTTAGGCCCAAACGTAGTTAGAGCAACATGCTCCCAATCGGCATTGGGGTTGGTGATTAAGGGAGTTATATCATGCCCTTCATTGAGCGGGTTTTCCGGCAACCCGGCCATTTTGACTAGCGTAGGATACATGTCGACTAAACTTACGGGCTGATTGCTGACTGCTTTTGAAGACGATTCAGGCGTTTTAATAATGAGTGTAGTTTTGGTCGACGTTTCCCAGAGCGCCATTTTAGCAAAACGGTTTTTTTCGCCTACATCGTAACCATGGTCGCCCCATAGCACGACTATGGTATTGTCAGCATATTCGCTGGCTTCTAGCGCATCCAGCACTTGGCCAACATAATGGTCTACAAACGAAATACTCGCCAGATAGGCCTGCACAATGTTTTTCCACTCCCCCGACTCGATTGCCCAATCGGTTGTTGGCATCATCTCAAAAGTAGAAATACGCTTAGCAATTTCTGGCACGTCATCCAAATCGTTAGGTAAATACGGAGGGAGTTCGATGTTATCGATAGGATGCATATCAAACCATTTTTGCGGCACGGTCCAAGGCACATGCGGCCGAAGGAATCCACCAGCAATAAAAAACGGTTTATCGTGCTTACGCTGCAACTGCTCAACTAACCATTTAGCCGAATCATAGTCAGGCATCATTTCGTCTTTTTCAGGGTACGACCCCCAATCAGTGTTCGTTCCTTTTTTGGTCCATTTAAACCGTTCAGGTGCGTAAGGTCCAAACTGCCCTTTTCTACCACCAAATACGTCGAAGCTTCCCTCAGCTACTCCATGATGAAATATCTTTCCCACAGCTGCAGTGTAATATCCGTGTTGTTTGAAGTATTCACTTAAAAAAGTAGATTGCGCCGCTGTCATATTTGCGGAGCGAATATCGTTGTCTTTTACATGGCCATAAATACCAGTCGTTGATGGGAGCAGCCCTGTCATAATGCTTGCTCTTGATGGGCCACACAGCGGTGCAGGTGCGTGGGCGTTGGTGAACGTGGTGGCCTGTAAAGCCAGTCTGTCAATGTTGGGCGTTTTGGTACTAGGGTGGCCATTCATCGCCCCTACCCAACTGTTTAAATCATCGACAGCTAACATAAGAATGTTCGGATGATTATTCGAATCTTTTGACGTGTTTCCACCAAAGGCATTAGCTGCAGCGAAAACAAATATACTTCCTAGTAAGAGAGCTTTTCTTCGTAACATTTCCCTAATTCCTTAATCATGCAGTTTTACGCCGCGAGAACGCTCAAAGTCGACCTTTCTGATGTTGGCCTCGACAAAATAAAAGTCGCCATAAATTATAGGCGTATCAATTTCACCAGCGTTCCCCATGTCTCCCGTAGCTTCATCAAGCACAAATCCAAGTTCGAAGCTCATATCTCGCCCATTTTTGTCTCTATCAGTTCTATAGTTAGAAGTCAGTTCCGCCATGATTTTGTCAGCAAGAGCTCCATATTTTTGTCTTTGCTTATCGTCTTTCGTTATAGTTGCGTATCGATAAAGTGCAGATGCGTAAATAGCGGCGGCTGAGGTGTCTTTAGGAATTTTAGCATGCGTTGCAGGGTAAGGTTCGCGTCCGCAAGGAGCAAGCTTACCTCCCTGCAGAATGTCAGAACCATACCAATTTTTCTGGTTTTTGAGCTCGTTTAGCGATTCATCAGTTAGCATTGAAGCGTCTAATATTTGAGGGCGATAACCTTTATACGGCAGAATGTGTGGCTCTATTCTGTTCGCACAGAGCTCTAAAATTCCCGAATACACAGACGTTTCTAAAGACGTGTTTTCGGCATACTTATAAGCGTTGTCTCTTGTAGCCCAAAAGTCCCAAAAAGGAACGAGGCCTTCTTCTAGCAAATGCTCAATGCTATTTAGCACGTTACTTAAATGCTTTTCGAAAGCCCCGCGTTCCGCGTCACTCAGGTTTAAAGCAGGCATATAGTCGGCAATCGTAACATAACCGTATAACGACCACCCCTGCCCTCTCGCCCATGCTGAAATATTACCTAACCCCTGCCAATTTCCTGGTTTACGTTTGCCATAATCAAAAACATGGTATGCAATGGGATATCGCTGTTCAGGATCATTCTCTTCATAGAAATAATGATTCTTGAGCGTTGTTTTAGCATGCGTTATTGCAATGTCTTTGTAATGCGATGAATCGCTATCTAGCAGGTATTCTAGGTTCATCATGTTGTCGATGATGACTGGGAATGTCCACGGCTCTGCAATTTTGTGTAAATCTACAACGTCTTTACCGTTTCTTGATACGGATACCTTCATATGAGGCACGAAATCCCAAGATTTCATAACACCTTTATCTGTATTGAATCGGCTGGAAAGCGTTTCCCTACCTTTGGCCAAAATTGAACCATACTTAGCTCTAAGCTCATCACTCAAGCCTTCGTAATTAAGGGCTTCGCCATATGAATCATAAAGCATGAATCCTAAATCATGTGTTGAATCAAGCGTAGCATCCCCGTCTAACGCCTTCTGATAGTGCGTGGCAAAGTTTAGAAGTTGCTTTTCCTCACTTTCGGTCCATTCCACGTAATCTTTGTTAGACAGTAATTTCCACATTACTCCGGGGAAAAAGCCGTTAGTCCACTTTTCATATTTATCCATAAAAATGCCTCCGTGCTCATATGAGCGCGGAACACAAATCATTGACGTATCTTCAACGCAGGCCGGTCGATAATATAAATGACGTTCTGCTTCAATATGGCTCGCCATCTTTAGATATTGATCCTTAGCAAAAGTAAGATTACCGAGGGCATCTTGCACGGTGAATAATTGCTCACTTTCTTGGGTTGTCTTAACTTCCTCAACTGTAGGTATTGAAGGATTTTGTTCACTACATGCACTAATTGATATTAAAGTGAAAAGTGTTGCACCTATCCAATTCATATCCTTCTGCACGCTAACTCGCGTATTATGCTCTCGTACTAAGAAACCTTTTTCCTTGTCTATTTTACGATTCACGACCTTCCGCCCAAATGACTACTTTTGATTAATATTGATCATAAAGTAATGATTTTGTAAACGCAATGTAATATGGTGTGCCTGAAATTGAATGTTATTGAAATGTTGCGGTATTAACATTTAATCACGAACCACCACATTTACTTTTAACTAACTTGAGCTAATAAACTTATGAAATGTCTAAAAACATTGTTAGTTTCAACTACTTTGTTGGGTGCCTTTACGCTAAACGCTGAAGTAACCCTTGAACAACAGGTAAAAATTACAGATGAAGGGCTGCACTTCGATGGCAGAAACCTTGATTTTTCTAACGTGGGCACACCCGACACGGGAGAGAAATACGACTATTTCTTTGGTCCAAATATTTCCGCACACGGCGATGCCGTAAAAACATACAAGCATTACGTCTTTATGACGTGGTATAAGGGCGGGAAAAGCGAGAGAAATGTGATGCTCTCTCGTTACAACACTCTTAGCGGAGAGCTATCTACAATAGAGTTTCCTCACAGGCATACTGGTTTCAGGGGCGATCCTTTGGTTGGAGAGTCTCACAATACTATCGGATTATCGGTAAGCCCAATAAATGGCACTATTCACATGGTGTTCGATATGCACGCTTACGACAACAATAATCACAACGGTAAGTTCAAGGATGATTTCTTCAGATATTCTTACAGTATTGCGGGGGCTGCCGAACTCCCACATTCAGAATTTACTGTAGATAAATTTGTTAAAGATACCAGCGAGGTTAGCCAGGGAGAGAATGACTATAAGCATCTAACCATGACAGGAGACCTCAGCGACAAAGGGAATTTTGCTCGCCTTACCTACCCTAAATTTTTTACTACGGTAGACGGTACTCTGCTTCTTTACATGCGTCTGGGCGGCAATAACAACGGCGCTTATGTTTTCAATCGCTATGATGCTGAGACTGAAACATGGTCAACGTTCACCAAATTCAATGAGAACAACCAAAAACTTAAAGGAAACTCATACAACTGGGGCCTTTACGGAAACATGAAATACGTGAACGGTAAGCTTCGTGTTGGCTTTCAACAGCGAAGTAACGACAATTCAGATAAGTATAAGTATCAGAATGGCGTTTATTACGCGTATTCAGACCACCCAGATGGCTTCGGTGATTGGAAGAATCACAAAGGCGAACCAATGACATGGCCTCTAATCAATTCTGACGAAATTAAGGTATTTGAGCCAGGCGACTACGTAAGTCATACCGATGCCAACTCGGTTTACATTGTGGGCAGCTTTGACTGGACGGTTACCGAAAAAGGTGACATTCATATTATCAGTAAGGTTCGTTCGACAGACCGCAGCAGACCTGATTACGAAGAAGTCTATATTCATTCATATAAACCAGCTGGCGCTGAGGATTTCATAATTAGTACTGACTTTACTGGCGCAAGCGAGATTTATACTTCTGGTGACAATGTTTATATTGTAGGGCTAGAGGGTGGTCGCCCCTATGTGGAAAAAGCGCAAGGCGGTACCAATAACTTTGTTAGAGTGTATGAAGCCAGCGATGGACCATCATTTGATCACGGCACGCTGTACATAAAGGACGGTAAAGTCTACTACTACCTTATGGAACGTACATCTGGTAACGCGATGCCGCTTTATCTTCAAATTATTGATTTAGATTTAGAAAGTGATGCTAATGCCCCAATTGTATCCTTCCCTTCTCCTTCACTGACTGTAGAGCAAGGTTTTGAGAAATTGAGCCTTAATATTTCTGCAGAAAGTCCAGTTGAAGTTAGAACCATTCAATCTGTCACACTTTACATTAACGATGAGCTAGTGCGAACAGACACTTCCCTACCCTATTTATTCGGTCATGGTTCTAAGCCACATGAGACAGGTGCAATGGGCTGGCTAGATACGCATGAACCAAACCCCTCCCCTCTTCCTGCAGGACGCCATATATTTAAAGCCGTTGCAGTAGATAGCGAAGGCGATAGCTCTGTTGCAACAATGGTACTTAACGTTAACTCAAATGCTCCCGTAATATCCTTTCCTCAAGAGAGTTTGGAAGTCGATGAAGGCTTTGAAAAACTCAGTCTCAACATTAGTGCAGAAAGCGCTGTTGAAGGACGCACCATAGAGTCGGTATCTCTTTATATTGATGGAGAGTTTGTAAGAACGGATACTTCCCTTCCTTACTTGTTCGGACATGCTTCAAAACCACACGAGACAGGTGCGATGGGATGGCTTGATACTCATTCACCGAATCCCTCGCCGCTAACTTCTGGCACTTATGAGTTTACTGCTGTTGCTATCGACAGCGAGGGTGAAGAATCTACAGCGACGATGCAGTTAGTCGTGAAAGGAGAGCCTGAGCCACCAGTTGTTACCTGGCCTAATTCAACCGTGACTGTCAATGAAGGTTATGAAAAGTTAGCCATTACTATTGATGCAGAATCACCTGTTGAGGGCCGTGATATTCAGTCGGTTACTCTTTATAGAAATGGCGAATTAGTAAGGGTAGATACCCGCCCAGTTTGGAATTTTGGGCATTCTCATGCGCCATACGAGTTTGGCGCCATGGGTTGGTTAGACCGTCATGAACCAAACCCCGCACCTTTAAGCGTGGGCACGCATACGTTTACCGCTGTAGCAAGAGATAGCGCAGGACTTGAGACTGAATCTGATATGACTCTGATTGTTCTGAGTTTGCCTGGACCTTCAGTGATGATTAACGAAAGCGACATTTCACTGCTTACTGAATATCAAAATCTTTCTATAACGGCAGATGCCTCTACCGCGAATGACGATACATCTCTGGTTAGCTTAGCGCTCTACATTGATGATCAATTGGTAAGAGAAATCTACGAACCTCCATTTGAATGGGGAGCCGATGGCTATTCAAATGAATTACTTGAATTATCAGAAGGTTCGCACTTAGCGCGCGTTGTCGCTACCGATTCGAACAACCAGCTGTCTGAATCAAGCATTTTTATCAATATTGATTTGCTCGGTGACCTTAACAAGGATTCGGTAGTAGACAAAGGCGATACAAGGCTTTTCACCGCAAAATTAAGAGCGGGTGAAACTATGGATATCCGCTATGACTTTAACGGCGATGGCGTTGTTAACAATAGAGATACACGAGGTTTAATTCGCCGCTGCACTTATTCGCGCTGCGCCTCTAATTAAAAGGAATAACAAAAATGAAGATTGCGAATTTAATATTGATTATTGGTTTAGTGATGTCTTTTTCATCAAAGGCATCGCTAATCACCTTTTCAAATGATTCTTCGTCATACCTAAATGGCGACATCATTGAACTTGAGATATTTATTAACAACGCGAACCCGGAAATAGATTTTCTTGAGGTTGTATGGGGGTTCGATGACAGTCTATTTGACTTTGATACGCTTTCCATCACAGATAGTGTGTTCGATAACTCCTATCTTGACGATGCTTTTGCGTTGGGTGATGAACTAGTGCTTCAGCTGGGTCTACTCGCTAACTGGGATAGTGTTCTCGGTACGTCGTTTAAACTAGGGACGTTTAGCTTTATTGCGTTAGAAGACGGCATGTCATCGCCTGAACTTATTTTGATTGACATGTTTGCGCAAAATTTCGACGGGGATGATATCAGCGCTGCATCGGTACCAGCCCCACCAACCTTAGCTATACTTTGTATTGCAGGGCTTGTGCTTCTGAGAAAACGAATGATGTAAACCCAAATGCCCAAGGTTTATAACCTTGGGCATTTTTCTTATTTTTTTAAAATAATTCCTTATAATCAAAAAGAAACGATAACCTCCAGTGCACTTTTCTCATTTAAATTAAATGACTGATACCAAGTAAGACATGAGAGTAATAACTGCGGCATAAATGCGCTGAAGCATGAAGGACAACTCGTAAACCACTCAAAACAGTTCCAAATATCCACACTCACCACCACCAATCATAATCAATCATTTTAAATCAATTTGGCTTCTACTCACTCCCTTTAAGTGCTAATCTCTAAAATATTGTTATCAGAATGTAGGTTTAATGTTTATTGCTTACATATTTTTTTGAATTAATAAGGTTGTTTGATGTGAGAATTTTAACGGTAAAACAAACTAAAACATGGACATCGACGTGTATTGCCGCATTGATATTGAATTTGGGGCTCATGTCCTGCTCAAGCGACACGAGAGATGAAGTAAACATCGTTAATGTTAAGGCCAGTAACTTATTGGCAGAGGGCATGGAAACGCCGTTAAACGTCCATAACAGTGAGCCAAGACTGTCATGGCACGCTAACGTAATTACTCAAAGTGCCTATCAAATTCAAGTAGCAAGCTCTCAATCTAACTTGCTAGCAGGCAATGCTGATCTATGGGATTCAGGTAAAGTCGTCTCTCGACAATCATTAAACATTCCGTATCAAGGTAAAAAGTTAGAGAGTACCGATACAGCGTTCTGGCGCGTGAGAGTGTGGTCAAAAGAAGATACAGATACCTTACAGCAATGGAGTGATGCCGCTCGTTGGGAAATGGGCTTAACAAAACCACAGGATTGGAAGGCAAAGTGGATACAGGTTGAAAAGCAAACAGTGTCTGATGTCAGTGAGCCGGTAAAAAACTGGATGTTGTATGCAGCCAATATTCACAAAAATGCTAATGACAGCTTAGCTAAAAGTAAGCAAGAGACTCAAGAGCGTGTATATCAGCAACTAACAGAGCAACCTACTGCAAGTTTGTTTCGAAACAACTTTGTGATACCAATTGATAAAACAATCGTTAAAGCGCGCTTGCATAGTACAGCTGCGGGCTACTACGAAATTTTTGTCAATGGCAAAAAGGTGGATGACCGTATCGCAGACCCCGGACAGACCGATTTTGATGAGCGAATTTTATATAACACAGACGATGTTTTGTCTTTACTTACCAACAAGGACAATGTCATTGCAGTGCATTTAGGCAGTGGTTGGTACGATGAAAATATAGCGTTTAGCAAGTGGAATAATCCAGATGCTGCACCAAGTAATTCGTCTACTCGTTCACTCTCGTACGGGCAACCTAAATTTATTGCTCAGCTAGAAATTACCTATGCTGATGGGTCGAAGCAGATTGTTGCTTCTGATCAAAATTGGCTTAGCCATGCTTCACCAGTCTTAAAAGAGGGGCTTTTCTCTGGTGAAATGTTTGATGCTAATCTAGCAATTACTAACTGGAAGAGTATTTCACTGCCTAATAATTTAGAACATTGGAAACCAGTTCAGGTATTAAGCGAATGGCCAACAAAACGCCTCATACCTCAGTTGTTCCCCCCTATCCGTGCTGTTTTAGAGATGAAAGCTGACAAGCTTTATCAACCAAAGGAAAAGGTATGGGTACTGGATTTTGGTCAGAACTTTACAGGCATTCCTACCTTACACTTAGACAAACTTAATTTGCGCCCAGGCCAATCTATCAATTTACGGTATGCCGAGTGGGCTGATGTAGATGGCAACATCAGTCAAAAGACCGGTGGTGGTGCTCCGTTACTCAAACAAGTAGACACTTACGTAGCGAGTAACGTCTCTAATCAAAATCAAGCAGACACTTGGTCGCCTGCATTTACGTGGCATGGTTTTCGTTACATTGAAATAACAGGATTAGATTCACCGCCTTCGCTCGATTCCGTCTCGGCTCACTTAGTTAGAAGTGATGTTGAAATAGTAGGAACGTTTAATAGTGGAAATAAACTAATAAATCGCGTGCACGATATGGCGCTGTGGAGTTATGAGAGTAACTTGATGGCAGTCCCCATGGATTGTCCCATTCGAGAACGCGCTGGTTGGACTGGTGATGCTCATGCTGCGCTGATTACTGGTAACTACAACTACAATATGCAAAATTTTTGGGATAAATATTTATGCGATTTTGAAACATCTAAACATGTGGCTCCAGCGGTTGTGCCCGGTAAGCGAAGTCATGGTGGTAAGTTTGATTGGGCAGCTGCAGAAGTGATGATTGCTTGGGAGCATTACCGGCATTATGGTGATCTTCAAGTATTGGCGTCGCAATATGAAAGCATGTTGGAGTATATGACAGCCGGAGAGGCCATACTTGAGAATTCGTTGATACGAAATGACCGCTATAGTTATGGCGATTGGTGTGATCCGGTTCGAGAGCCTGGTATGGACCGAAAGCGATGCAATTCACAATATACTGCGCCAGTGAAAACAACCTCTGCGTTATTTGCTCATTCAGCGAATATAATGGCAAAGATTTCTACCTTGCTCGATAAGCCTGAGAAAACCCAGCATTTTAATCAGCTTTTTGATGCCATTAGCCAACAATTTCATCAAGAATTTTATGATACAAATACTGGCAGCTATGGCAGTCAAACCGCAGACTCGATGGCATTACAATTTGGAATGGCACCCGAAGCGCTCAGACAATCTATTGCTGATGCGTTGAATAAAGATGTTGTTGAATCATGGAATGGTCATGGCTCAGTGGGTGCAATCGGGCAGACTTACTTGTACAAATCACTCAGCGATTATGGATACGGTGATACTGCTTTTAATATCTTTACCGCAGAAGGTTATCCAGGCTATCAATGGCAATTTGATGAACTGAACGCTACCACACTATGGGAGCGAAAAGGTGTATTAGATCCAAATTTAGATCCTGAGCGTCGTAGTGCCCCTGGGCGTTCATTAAATCATCCTTTCCATAGTGGCTATGACGGTTGGTTTTACGAAGGGCTGGGAGGTATTCGGCTGTTGGAAAACAGTGTAGGTTATCAAGATTTTGAACTACGTCCGGTATTTCCAAGCAGCTTAGACTCGGTTGAAGTAGAGTATACAACTGGTTATGGCCAAATTAAGAGTCGTTGGAAGCGCCAAGGTGATAAGCTTACTTGGCAGTTTAGTATTCCACAAAATTCAACTGCTTATGTGAGCGTTGAAGGCAAGGAGAAAACCTTGTACAAAAGCGGAGACTACACGATTGCTATTAATGAATAATGTCGCTTTAGATTAAAAACTGTAGCGATAACCTATGTGGCCCAAGGCATTTAACCTTGGGCCACTTTAGTCTTATTCCTTTGACCTTTGCTGTTTCTGGTATTCATATAAAGATGGTATAGCTACCTTGGAATTGATCTCACCCGTATGTGGTGCAGGATAATGCTCTACTTCAAAATTTCTATTTCCATACATTCCAATAACCCTAGCATCAGGTCCTTCTGTTTGTCCTAAAATTCTGACCGTTTCATTACTATCGGCACCACTTTCTACCAGAACTTTAGAGTTCCACGTTGTATTGTATCGGCCGTGGCCGGGTTGCCAATACCCCGCTCCCCCCCCAAACCATAAGTCGTAGTAAGGGCCCTTCTCATCACGTGCTGCCTCAATATGGAAAGTCATGTTGTCGTAAAGGTTCTGATGATTAGCACCTGCGTGTTGATCTAGCGTTGGCTGAGCAAAACCTTCACCTCGTAAGAACACACTTTTAGTAGATTTGGTATTCATACTAAATGTATGAACAGTTGAATTCATAATGGTGACATCTTCAACCAAAAAATTGTGCACGCTACCAAGATGAATACCGTAATGGCCAAAACGTGTACCGTAGCTGTATATGTTTGATATCGTCACGTTGCCGCTATTTTCAGTCAATATCGCGCTATCTGCATTGTTAAAACTTATATCTCTAATCCAACCATTAAAAACGCTCGTTAAGTAGATACCATTAAACCCCTGTTCTACATGGTGTCCATAGGTATCGCCCGTTGGGAATTGAATTGATAACCCCTCAATGCCAACCTCTTCTAAATGCTCCCAAGATGTTATGTGAGCAGGGATATCTTTGTTAATGTCATGCAAAAGTGGATCGCGTATCTCAATGGTATTTCCGTGAACTGACTTTATTTGAGTGGGTTGCATTACTAGTGGGCGATTTGGAAAATTAAAATGATGGGAACCGATAACTTGGTCTGTATTGCCATAAATGGACCTAATTATACCGCCTTGTTCACCGCCTTTGTTGTGCCAGTCTATTCTAAGTATGTCTCCCTCAGAGATATTTGAAGCGTCGTTAACTTCTACTATCCGCCCTCCCCTTTTGCCCTGTTTAGCAATAGCTATTCTTTGAGGTTGTTGATCTAATTCTTTTAGGTAAGGAACAGGCCGTGTTCCTTCCTTTTGGATCCATATGACTCCGCCAGACCAGGAATATTCTGAGAAGTAATCATCTATGTAAATTTCTGTATCTCGTTGTTTTTTGTTGTGTAGCCTAAGATAGCTTCTCAACTCATCTAAAATGGGTGTTTTATCAATGATCGAGAGAGGCATTGGGAAAAAGAGTTGAGTTCCACTTGGTCCCATCCCCTTTCCGCTAATGGTAATGTTTCCTCTGCTTACTTTGAGGATATCTTTGATAATAAAGCGACCCTCGCCAAACAAAACTGTTACATGCCCTTTAATAGTATGCGCATGCGTTAGGGCATTTAGTATTGCTTTAGTGTCGTCTTTATTGTCATTTGGAATAGCGCCAAAATCTGTAACGCTTACGTGTGTAGTTTTATTGTTATAAGGAGTCGATTTATCTCCAAAATGATATCCCGCATATGAATAATCCGGAAGGTATACTGTTGGCGTGTTTAATATTTCTTTTGCCTCATTTATTGTATTTGCCGCTAATGAAGCACTCGTTGACAAAATAACGGTTGAGAGTAAAACACGTATAGATGTATCAATGGAAAGTCTGTTAGTGATAGTAAACATTATTAAAAAGCTTTGTATTTTGCAGATGACTTTACAATATATTTACAAACGGTCAATAACAACCACTTTCAGTCAAAAATGTTTTTTAGTTTTTAGCTTCGTTGTGAATACAGAAACCGTGTCTAAGTTGTCTAACACTCTTTTTGTTCAATACTAAAATTAGTAGTTGTGGCGCAGCCATATAATCTTCCTTTATCTAACATCTATATATCATCTAATGTCTGCTGCAAAGGGTTAAAATAAAATCGATTGTCTTTTTTTCGACATCAACGGCTATTACTACTCAGCAATGGAATGATAGCTACTCATGAATGGCACTCATATCGTCGTTTGTACGCGCTTAGTGTTATAAAATCATCCGTTAGACAAGAGAACACATCAGTTTAGTGAATATTTCACATGACTGTTAAGGGAAATAAGAAAAAAGGGCTGTTTTCTGATATAGAAATGCTGGTTGCTTATGAAATTGACGTTAACGCGTGGGAGATAGAGAGTATTAAACCCTACCAAGGCTCTTTAGGTGTTGGAGGTGTTGAGCTGCTTCTCGTGGTGTTTTAGAGGCCCGGGGCTGATGAATCTGATGTGCAACTTTCTTGTGGGATTCTGTTTTATTTACGAGTGTTGAAAGCTTAGTGACAAGACTATTTATCGACGATACTTTAATCGAAAATGAATGCACCGACAAAAACTTGAGCACCCCTTGTGTAAAATCAAAAGTTACAATATTTAGATTTTTGAGTGTATTTAAAACACGTCTCACTGTGTTTTGAGACCAATTAAGAAAGTGAGCGAGAAACGGCACCGTTCTGCAAACTTGCTGCCTGCCTTTTTCGATATTCCACTTATGTTGATTAGATAGATAGCCATGTAGGATCAGCGCTTTATGTACATGTTTAGATCTATTTCCAGACAACATTCTACTGTTTCGCTTTAGTTGGCCTACTTGTACTTTAAAAAAAGTAATAGCACGCTCTTGAGCTTTAATTTTATTGTTCCTTGCTGCTGTAAGCGTTTTTTCCAATTCGTTGGCAAATAGCAACGCATAAGCATTATCGCCTATCTTGAGGTGATGAGCGATATTGTCGTAATACGGATGGTAAGACCCTTCTTCCCTTTTCTGCGGTTCCCCCTTTACTAAGAAACCTTTCGCTATTAGTGATGATATAGCAGATCTCACAGCATTAGGTGAATAACCCACTTTATTGCAGATAGCTTGAGTGGTTTGCTTGAACAAACGCTTGTACGGTTTTTGCTGACAAGCAAAAAAAGCAATGTGAGAGAACACAAAAGATTCTGTGTCAGTCAATTGTTCAAATTGCCCAGACGACATAAAAAGAACATCGTCATATTTGCTATTAGAATTCATCTTTTTACCAACAATATACGTGATTTGCTGATAAAAAACGCGTTAGTGGTTGACCTGATCTGGTAAACCGCTAAAATTAGATGTGTAACTGCTTCGAAATAGTTACATCTAAAGACCCGTGTAGTGCGCCAACACTCCACGGGTTTTGTTTTTTTAGCGCTTCTTATCTATCCATATTTCTAAATGCTCGTCATTGAGCGCTTAAAGATTATATATTTTTTATTGTTCATCTTTGATGAATGTAATCTTTATATGAAAGGTATGATAGATCAAGCTGGATCGCGATCTAGTAGTGATCTTTCTAAAGATTCGATCCAAGTGTTATTCGTTGATTTTATTCAGTTAAAGATTCGATCCAATGAATACTGTATGTTAGAAAAGCTAACGTCGGTCGTCTAACTTTCCTAATATGTGAAGTGCAGACATATCGCGCCTAAACGCTATTACTGAAGACCCCTGCTCTGGCGAATAACCAATGTTAATCAGGTAGCCTTGCACGGTAGCTCTGCCATATTCAACAACAAGTTCACCTTTACGTTGTTCGGACAGATAAGTTGTTCCAACCTGTTTGACGATCTTCCCTTCTACAGCTTCATCAATTTTCGCTTTATAAGATGGATCGGCGTTTGCCATAACCATATTGGAGAACTTGCGCTTAAATTCATTCAGACTTGAAGATGGGGCTACAGACTCTCGAAGTTCATTCCATGCATATAGCTGTTGAGCTTGCCTCCCCGTTATTAGGTGTTCACGTGCCCAAAGGCCAAATAAAATTTCTATTTCGTTTTTAGTTGCAAAAACGTCGCTATCAATGAGTAACATATCATCGAGCGTGCGCTTTGCTTTAATGGCTGCGATGATGTTTTTTACCGTTGACCTAGGAAACTGTATTACGGCAGCCTTTTTTTCAACACTCTTCGAGTCCTCATAAGTCACGATTGCTTCTAAGCGAAACAATTTATAATACATCTCTATATCGACGATAAAATCTTTTCTACTGTCATAGAAATCTCTCATATCAAAAGTAGTTGCAGAGATCCTCTGCATCGATTGAATGGCGTTATTGATATAGCCACCGGCAGATGCTTCTGATATGGGTATATCTTTTGCCATTGATATTAAAGGTTCTAACGGAAGGGTGAAGGTTTCTCCAATAATTTCTGATTCGTCAATTCGTTCTGAAATATGATTAATTAACCAAGTAATTGCGCTAGCGTAATAGCTCATATCAGGAAGATAGATTAATCTCCCCTCCTCTGCTCTTGCTGTTATAAGAATTGGCTTCGTTCTACCCTCTTCTCTTAGCTTTATACTCAGTGAAGTCGTTTTATCTTTTCGATTTGTACGCATTGCCTTAACAAGGTAGCGAACTATTTGAAGCTCCATAAATCGAGTTTTATCGTCGTAGCGCTCGATGTTAATAGTTTCGACCGTGCTTGACGAAACTAATTGGAAATTGTCAATGTCTTGGTCCTTGCTGTTCGACTCTGCTGAGGCTATTAAATGGCCTTTCGGGACGACTATTTTAAAAAGTTTTCCTCTGCGCTTTTTGATAGGGTCCGTTGTGATAAATTCACTGATGATTAACCCTTTCTTTTCCAACTGTACAAGATGATGCCTAACATTAGATAATTTACGGTTGATTTTCTCTGCTACAAATTCCAAGCTTGCGGTAAGCTCTTCAATATTTTGCAATGCAATAAAAATATCTGAGGCCACCGCGCTTGAGGTTGGTGAAATATCTAAGGAGCTACAGACTCTCATGAAAACCTTAAAATCAAAGTCGTCAGATACTGAGACTAATGGCGCTTTAAATCCATATTTTTCTGACAGCTCAAAGAGTTCTTGCACGTTACGTTATTTCCTATAGATTTTAATTACTCAGTAGATTCGATCCAAAGGTTATCTGAGAATAATTTTTTTGTCTATATTTACAGTTTTCAAGTATTGTGCGCTTCTCTGTGTTTTCCCGTGTACTTTAGTAAATAGATTGTATTGGTAATCACTGAAAGATAATTGCTGGCTGTTTCCGCGGGAAAATCTTTATCGGAAGGCTGTCAATCTCACTAATGACGCCTACTCTAGCGAATTTATATTTTAGTTTTAATTAAAAAGAAATAGTAAAAGCGGTTGCTCTTTCAGGCATCATCGTATTTCAAAGTATGAAACTATCATTGATTCAACTCACTATTCTCTTATGCTCGAATAGGGCTGTTCTTTTGGTAAGTTTCCGTTTCAGTGCCCTCTGCTTCTTGCTCAGTATTCTGCACAAGTATACGGTTCAGGAGTTTGCTGTCGCACTGTTTCCGCGGAAACACCCTTGCTCAAGTTTGGCTCAGCCCAATAAAAACAAGGCCTGTGAAGATAATTATTTAAATTTTTTATTTACTACATTTTAGCCTCAGAATTGTAGCTTTTAGTTCTGTTGTTATTGAATATATTTAAATGTGCACTGAGGACAAGCAACTTCATTTCTAATAGTGGTAATACACACCATTTTTTATATGTTACTAATGCAAAAAAGTATGATAACTACTGTTTTAAAGATTCGATCCGAGACATTAGTAATCTGCCATGTCAATATAACTCTAAGTCCTGAAATAAGGTTATGATAATGAAAACAACAGAGTTGTATAACGGAATGCGTGTTCTCTCCAGCTACCACAGGAAAGGTGGTGTGGGTAAAACCTTTTTAGCTTCTACAATTGCCTACCTGCTGGCCACTGGTGGTCCTAACGGAAAAGGAAAGAAGCGTCGCGTTTTAGTACTAGACTATGACTCACAGCAAGATTCATCTAAGGCGTTTTTAAAAATGGACGCAATTCCAGGCGATGATGAATATGCTGCACCTCTGCACCCTGAGTTTGACGACATAGATGATCCAGAGTGGAGTGGAAGAAATACCAGCACTGATATTTTATTTAACTCACCAGTGTATGAATATCCAACGGCTTTTGAAAATATTAAGGTTTTACCTTCAGAGGGAAACGTAGACAGAGTATTGGCACTTACTCCTGAGTCGGACAGGTTGGTATCAAAAATAACTACTCATATGCGCGACTGGTTCTCTGTAGAAGAGCTCGCTGATGATTACGACATAGTAATTGTCGATAATCCTCCAAGTAAATCGCCAGTGTCAGCTGGAATGCTTGGTGCAGCTACTCACGTAATAATTCCTACAGAACCTGAATACGATTCAATAGATGGCGTACCTATGCTTTTGAACCGTATAGATCGTATTAACGAAGACCGTGCTTCAAACCCATTAGAGATTATAGGAGTTGTTCCTAATAAAGTGCCAAGCAAATCACGTTTGACACAGAAAGATGAAGTCGCGTTGGCGAAGCTCTATGATAAAGAAGGTCCCACGGGTAAGCATATGAGTCCCTTTTGGCTGCAGCAGCGAAATTGTTACCGAGTAATGGAGCGCCCGTCGGTTGACGAGACTCACTTCAATTATGTTTATAATCATCATGCGAAAGGTGAAATGCAGAAGCTATACACCTTGATTGAAAATAGTTTGTGGGGAGATAAGACATGACAGCCAAAAAGCCAAGAAGTAGAAGAGTTGCCAAGCCAACGTCTCAAGAAGATCTCATAAGTAAATATCAATCTGGCGAAGGGGTTTCTAAAAAGTCTCAGCAAATGCTCGATGATTTAAAGCAACGAGATAAATCAAAAGAGAGTAGTGTTCACGACGACCCATTGTTTAAGACCTCTTCTGAAGTTGATAGGGTCTTGGTTGATTATATACAACCTCAGTCTGACAACCCACGCTATCTACCTGTTAAGTTCGCAAAGCGCGACGACCCAGAGTCTATTGCGTCTTTGATCGATTGCGTAGTATGCGAAAAGGACATTATCGAAAATCGATTAGACAAATCTAACCCCAGATATGATGCTGTAAACGCAGAGATTGAAGAAATAAAAGGCTTAGCTGAAACGCTAAAACACAGCGAGTTAATTCACCCTATTGCTGTGTGGCGCAAAAATATGTCTGATTACGCTATTGTAGCCGGACACAGGCGTTATTACGCGATTCGTTACCTCTATGGTGGCTTAATTAAGGTGAAAGTTAAGATTTACGCTGAGAAGCCCCGGAATATTAGTGTTTTGCGTCATATCGAAAACTTTTCACGTAATGACCTCACGCTTCCTGACGCACTAAGCAGTTATTCCAATGCCGTTACAGAGCTAGAGAACATAGAGCAAAATAAGCTCGAAACGAATCGAGCTTCGATTGTTACGTCGTATTTAGGAATAGGTCGCACTACCTTCTATCGATATGACAAACTTCATGACTATAGACAGCATGTGATGCCTTTGTTAGAAAATAGAATAGTCGAGTCCTTAAGGGGACTGTATGAGGAAATTATTAAAGCTGAGGAGAAGGGGAGGGAAGAGGTTGAAAAATACCTTGTAGATCTCCTTAACAACAAAAAGTTCTCAAAGTACTTACAAGCCCCAACGATAAAAAAAGCGGGAAGAACTAAGCAATACATTTCCTTACCCAAAATAAAGGTCAACCAGACTTCAGCCATTAAAAGGTTACTAAAGGAAGATGTAACTCAGTTAGAATTGGGTATCGACTGGGATAAAGTAGATTTTGATGATCCTAAGATGCTTGAGGCCGCACTCAAAGAACTTATTAAATCATTAACTAAATAGGATGACTATTTCCGCGGAAACACTCTAGCTTTATATCGCTGTAGCTCTTATTTTTAAAGTGCTACAGCTATTTTTAGTTTCAATTAAATTGTTTCGAAAAATTATAGATTACATTATTTATCGACATTCGATCCATTGTTAGGCTTTTCTCAATTAAACAATTTTCCCTACTAAAAAGTTAATTAAGTATAGCTACTCTCTCTTTTAAGTATCCAGCTTGGCTGGACTAAATCATTATATTAGAGTTTTGTTATATTTATCTACTTTTCCTCTATTAATAATACGAAACATCTTGATAACAATTCTGTTGATTGAAACTTACAATTAAGTCATAATCGCTCAAAAGTAATCATCTTTACTTCCTTTTAAGCGGCTTTAATTAAGGCCTAAAACGAGAATAATGGAGGAAATGTGTCGAGTTCAGATGAGTTTGAATCACAACCAATAAGCCCTACTAAATTACAACCAGCTCGAGCATTTGCAGGTAGCTATGCGGGAGAGCATGTAGCCGGAACCGAATTTGTCATTGGGGCGCTCTTTGTGTCTTGGGGTGTAGGTGCTGGAGATATTTTACTCGGGCTATTGCTCGGTAACTTATTAGCCGTTTTAACGTGGGGGCTTTTAACCGCCCCAATTGCCACCGACACGCGTCTTACACTTTATGCTTACTTAGAAAAAATAGCAGGTAAGGGCACGATTAAACTTTACAGCGTAGTAAATGGAATTCTCTTCAGTGTGCTTGCTGGCGCAATGATTACTGTTTCAGCATCAGCGGTAAGGATTTTATTAGATATTCCTCCCCAAGTAGGTTGGCTCCCTTCTGACTTTCGATTTGTATTGGTGGCGCTTTTTGTAGGAGCAGTTGTTGTATTTATGGCTGTAAAAGGATTTGAAAAACTGGCTGCGTTTGCAGAAGTGTGTGCTCCTTGGATGATCTTAATGTTTATTGTGGGCGCTTTGTTTCTTCTTCCTGCCCTTATAGATGCAACGCCAGGTATCGCCTCAATATCTTCATTTTCAGATTTTTACACCATCGCTAATGAGTCAATTTGGATAAAAACAAGTGACGATGTTGGCTTTTGGCATGTGGCGGCTTTCGCATGGGTTGCTAATTTGGCGATGCACGGCGGAATGGGTGATATGACGTTACTCCGTTTTGCTCGTTATTCAAAATATGGATTCTTTTCAGCGCTGGGCATGTTTATTGGCCATTACATGGCGTGGATATGCGCAGGTATAATGGGGGCCGGTGCTGCAATAATTTTGAGTACAGCAATAACTAGTTTAGATCCTGGCGCCGTCGCTTATCAAGCGTTAGGTACATGTGGGATTATTGCAGTAATAATCGCTGGTTGGACGACATCTAATCCGACGATATATCGAGCTGGTTTAGCATTTAGCTCACTTAATCCAAAGTGGGGTAGGGAGAAGTCAACGATAGTCGTTGGCGTTGTAACTACCATTATTGCTTGCTTCCCTTTTGTGTTTTCTCAGCTGTTGGGTTTTGTAGGAATTATGGGATTGATGATGGCGCCTGTAGGGGCAATTATCGTAGCGGAGCATTGGCTGTTTCCTAAAATGGGACTAACACGCTATTGGTCGAAGTACAAAGGAAATACTACAAACTTTGCTGCAATTATAACTTGGCTGACAGCACTTGCGCTAAGCTATGCTCTTGAACAGTCAGGTGTGTTCCACCTCTTCTTTTTACTGATCCCTATATGGCTATATTCAACGGCAACATACTGTTTATTGGCAGTTGCCATGGGAGCTAAAGAGGTGTATCCGGCATCAGCTGAAGCAGAAAAGGTTGAACAGAGTCGAATATTTGAAGAACAAGCTTATCTGGCGAACTTAGCACCAAGCAATCCAAGTACTGAGCGCAGGAAAACGCCATTTATCTTATCTATAGCTTCTGTTGCCGCTATTGCTTCGCTCGTGGCGTGCTTAGTAATAGGGGTAATGGCATTTCAAGATGGCGATAATAGCTATCTTCACACGCCGTTGTTAGTCGCTACTATCATTTATTTTATCACTGCAACGTACGCATACCTTGCTAACTCCAGCGGCACTGCTGTCGAGAGTAAAGCGAGTGATATCTCGACAATGTCTGAAAACTAGTTTCCAAAGTAGGGCTTCCCCTCTAGCCTCCGTGGGCTAGAGGGGCTTTTTATTTAATACTTCGGAGTAATACAGATGAAAACTCTGCTCTTAATCACTCTTATTACTTTTTATTTGTGTGCTACAGATGCTAGTGCCGACAACGGTAGTAAGAGTAAGCATTCTGGGCCAAACATCTTATTTATACTCGCCGATGACCACCGCTGGGACCTGTTGGGCTCAAAATCGTCTATTGTTAAAACCCCAAACCTTGATGAAATCGCCAGTGAAGGCGTTTTGTTTGATAACGCCTTCGTTACAACACCAATATGTGCGTCGAGTCGTGTAAGTATATTAACTGGCTTAACGGAAAGAACCCATGATTTCACGTTTGGTCGACCTGCTACCGGTTACGAAGAGTCATCAAATATGTATCCTGCTTTACTCAAAAATGCAGGCTACAGGACAGGATTTGTCGGAAAATACGAGATAAAAATCTCGGGTGCTGATGAACAGCGTTTTGACTACTTCAAGCCACTGCTACAGTCGAAAACGAACGAGTGGCAAGGAAAGCAAATACCTCAAACCTACTATATTCAAAACTTAGCAAGCGAGTTTATTGAGCAAGCTTCGAAAGAAGATAATCCATGGGCACTTGCTGTCAACTTTTGGAATCCTCACGCCCACGATGTTGATAAAGAGGAACAGTTTCACTATCCAGCTGAATTTGAAGATATGTACTCTGATAAAACAATTCCTCCTGCGAATATGTCTGAAGATGTAGTCTATGAGGACTTACCAGACTTTTTAAAATCGTCTATGGGTCGAATTCGATGGGAATATAGGTTCTCTACCCCAGAAATGTACCAGCGAATAGTAAAGCGACATTACCGAGCAATTAGTAGTGTTGATAAAGCGGTAGGATCTTTAAACCAATTACTCGAGTCGCTAGGCGTAGATGACAACACAATTATTATCTACACTGGTGATAACGGTTATGCTCTCAATGAAAGGCAATTAGCTGGAAAGTGGTTTGGATGGGAGGAGGACCTCCGCGTTCCATTAATAATAAAAGACCCTCGTATTAAAAAGCAAAAAGAGGTCAAAGAAATTGCTCTGAATATTGATATTGCGCCTACGATCCTAGACATTGCTGGCGTTGAAATACCAGACTCATACCAAGGAAGAAGCCTTATTCCTCTTGTTGGGAGTGAAGAGGTAGTTAGTTGGAGGAAAGAATTTTTCTTCGAACACATGTATCAACCAAAGCGCGCTCCAATACCACCAATGTACGGGTTGAGAACCTCAAATTGGAAACTCGTCAACTTTTACAAAAACAACTATGTCCAGCTTTATGATCTAGACGAAGACCCAGAAGAAACTACGAACCTAGCTTATCGCGACAAATACCTATATCTCAGAGATGCTCTTCTTCAGCGAGCTGGTCAATACATCGACAAATACGAAACTGCCCGTAGCAAGGAAGTTAAAAGTCGAAATAAATTCGAAAATGAGATGCCATCCCACTAGTGAGCGTTGTTCTTTGCTATAAAAATTTGAGGGCTTACTGAAAGCATGTTGCTAGCGGGTAAGCCCTAAAGACCCAGTATATCGTTATGCTCACGATGGTTCTCTTTACACCACTTGCGAGCAAATTATTTCCCACAATACGCTTAGTGCTTTAAGCATTCACACCTGTCTTTTCTGCTACCCCAATACAAGTAATTTCAAACATCGTAATCTAACACTTTAATGATTGTTTTTGAGTGTTGATGATTGGTAATTGTTCATATACAATCATTTTACAAATGATTAATGATTTTTATTGCGTGATGATTGCTCAAATTGCATTTCACGTAATGTAGAGGTTGGAGTGCAATAGGGTGAAGTTAGCGATTATTGGCGAATGCATGATTGAGTTATCAAACAGTGAAGGTGAGCTTTATCAACTCAATTACGGTGGCGATACTCTTAATACCGCTATATATCTATCTCGTTGTGGAGGAGAGGTCGAGTACGTCACAGCCCTAAGCGATGATGTGTTTAGTAACAAGATGCTTGAGAATTGGCAAAGCGAAGGTGTTGGTGTGAAACACGTAAAGCAAATTGCTAATAGTGTACCTGGGCTCTATTTGATTGAAAATGAAGCTAACGGTGAAAGGCACTTCCATTACTGGCGTTCCAATTCACCAGCTAAGTTCCTGCTGGAGCAATGTCCAGAAATATTTAAAGAACTTGAAGAGTACGATGCCCTATTTCTCAGTGGTATTACCTTATCAATCTATTCTGAAGCCTCAAGAGCCAAACTGTTTGAATTTTTGAACAAATACCGAGACAAGGGAGGAAAAGTTATTTTCGATAATAACTATCGCCCGAAGAGTTGGCTTTCGTTGAATGAAGCATCTAAAACGTTTAACCAAATAATGAATCTCACTGATATAGCGCTGCTCAGTATGGAAGACGAAATAAGCTTACATGGAGAACATTCAATTGAATATTGCATAGAGCGTTGGTTAAAAGCTGGCGCTTCAGAGGTTGTGGTAAAAAATGGCCCGAATGGCATTCTTACGGCCAATAGTATGGGGAAATTTGAGTTTGATGTTCCGAACGTTGTTAAACCTATCGACACAACTGCGGCAGGAGATTCTTTCAACGGCGCATTTTTGGCTAACAAAGCAAAAGGTGAAAGCTTAGAAAAGTGCATTCGCGCTGGCCAATTTTGTGCTGCCCAAGTAATCCTTCACAAAGGGGCAATTGTTCCTCGTGAAGTAACATTGATTGAGGAATAACAATGAGATGTTACCGATTACTTTGCCTGCTATTGCTTATTCCCTTAACTGCGCTTTATGGGTGCAATGATAAAGGACAAGATGAAACATATGTCATTCGATTAGGGCATCAGCTTGATATTAATCACCCTGTTCACAAAGGGCTTGTATTTTTAAAAGAGGAGTTAGAGCGTAACTCTGAAGGAAAGATGTCTATTGTTATCTACCCCTCTTCTCAAGTAGGCGACGAGAGGGAAGTTCTTGAGTTGATACAGATTGGTAGCATGGGAATGACTAAAGTGTCAGCAAGTGCACTAGAGACCTTTGTTCCTGAGATGAAAGTATTTAGCTTACCCTATCTTTTCAATGACAAAGCGCATTATTGGAAAACATTGAATGGGGAGGTTGGGAAAGCGCTTCTTGCTGCAGGCGAACAGTACCGTTTTAAGGGGCTAGGTTATTTTGATGCCGGTTCAAGAAGCTTTTACACGACGAAAAAACCAGTTCAGTCACCAGATGATCTAAAAGGTCAGAAAATAAGGGTTATGAACAGCCAAACGGCGGTGTCCATGGTAAATACCATGGGCGGGTCTGCAACACCTGTAAGCTGGGGCGAGCTTTATACATCTTTACAGCAGGGCGTGGTTGACGGTGCTGAAAATAATCTTCCTAGTTTTTACTTCTCCAAGCACTATGAGGTAAGTCAGTACCTTATTTTAGACGAACATACTTCTATCCCTGACGTCATTATTGTTGGAACTCATGTTTGGGATCAGCTTAGCGCCACGCAAAAAACGTGGCTGCAAGACGCCATGAAGGCGGCAACCGAATATCAAAAAGAAATGTGGGCTCAGTCTACCGAGAAGTCGTTGGAAATTGTGAAAGAGGCAGGCGTGCAAGTTATCGCAGCAGATAAGGAACAATTTCAGCAAAGTGTAGCACCAATTTATGAAGGACTGCGAGGGAGCGAACTGGAAAGGTTAGTGCAACAAATAAAAGCTTTAGGAGAAAAAATGTGAAAGCGTTAACTACGTCGATTTCAGGGTTAAACAAATTTCTCCGTCTGTTACTGACCTTAATGATGGCGCTATTAGTTTTAAATGTAACTTGGCAAGTGGTCACTCGTTTCATTCTGCCACACCCAAGCTCATTTACTGAAGAGCTTGCTCGCTTTTTACTGATATGGATAAGTTTGCTTGGCAGCGCCTATGCATTTCATACGCATAGCCATTTAGGGTTCGATTATCTCACTAAGAAGTTAAGCAAAAGTGGGGCGTTAATGGCTGCAAGGCTCGGCTATACGATAGTTATTTTGTTTGCATTAGGCGTACTTGTAGTGGGTGGGACGAACCTAACCTACATAACATTTTTACTAAAGCAAGCTTCTCCTGTTTTAGGTATCCCAATGGGATTTATTTACATGGTTGTACCAATAAGCGGTGTTTTGTTTGCTGTTTATGGCGTATTAGGCCTGCTAGAAATGAAAGACTCTAATAAGCTTAGGGAGCACGCACTATGACTTCGCTAGTACTGTTTGGAATATTTCTAGTACTTTTACTTATTAATATTCCCATTGCGATAAGTATTATTGTCGCCACCTTAGCAACGATGTTGCTTACGATCGATACGCTTCCTGCCCTTACTACTCTAGCTCAACGTTTAGCAGTCGGTGTAGACAGCTTTGCACTTTTAGCCATTCCGTTTTTTGTTTTGTCAGGCTATCTGATGGGGCAGGGGGGGATCGCAGTACGACTTATTGAGTTTGCAAAAGTATTGGTAGGGAAACTTCCTGGCGGATTGGCATTCGTAAACATTATTTCGTGTGCACTATTTGGTTCAATATCCGGATCAGCGGTTGCTGCCACTTCTGCGGTAGGTGGTTTTATGGTTCCTGCAATGGAAAAAGAAGGATATAGCAGACCATTTAGTACCGCTGTAACTGTTACCGCTGCTACTACTGGCATGTTAATACCGCCAAGTAATATTCTAATTATTTATTCATTAGCAAGCGGTGGCGTGTCAATTGCCGCATTGTTTATTGCAGGTTATTTACCAGGACTTTTAGTAACAGCATTGCTCATGTTGGGTGCTGGTTATTATGTAAAAAAGAATGGTATAGCAACAGAAAACACTATAGTTGTAGGAAAGTTTCTGCCTAGCCTTTTAGGAGCTGTTCCTTGTCTGTTTCTTATTATCCTGATCATTGGTGGAATAATAGGAGGGCTTTTTACTCCCACTGAAGCTGGCGCAATTGCGGTTCTTTACTCCTTAGTGTTGGCTCTAGGGTTCTACAGAGAGCTTAGCGTCAAGGATCTTTATCCTATCTTGCTCAAAACTGTAAATACTACGGCAATTGTTATGTTTTTAATCGGTGCTTCAGCATCGATGTCATGGTTAATGTCGTATGAGGAGATACCTCAAGCAATAAGTAATTCGTTACTCTCTGTATCTGAAAATGCCATTATTATATTGCTTATCATGAATCTTATACTGCTGGCCGTTGGCACATTTATGGATGTTACACCTGCAGTTTTAATCTTTACCCCAATTTTCTTACCCATCGCTGAGATGCTTAATATATCTCCTCTGCATTTCGGGATAATGATGATTTTAAACTTATCTATAGGCCTATGTACCCCTCCAGTAGGCAGCGTTCTGTTTGTCGGGTGCAGTATTGGTAAGGTATCTATTAGTAGCATAATGAAGCCAATACTGCCTCTTTATGCCGCCATGCTTGTGGCATTGGCGCTAACAATTATCTTCCCCGAAATTAGCGAATTCCTGCCCAAGCTTTTGGGCCTCATTTAATTACACAAAAAGTTAGGAGACATGAAGTGTCTGATTATTTAAGTAGACAATTTGGTTTGCACGGCAAAGTTGCCGTTGTTACAGGAGCTAGCAGAGGATTAGGGCAGGGCATTGCACTAGCCTTAGGTGAAGCCGGCGCGACAGTTATTGCCATAGGTTCGTCGACAAAAAGCGTTGAATCTACAATTGAATTGTTAGTTAAGAAAGATGTTGAGTGTGCAGGCTACGGATGTGATCAATCAAACACCGCCGAAATTATCGATACAGTAAATACGATTATTGAAAATCATGGGCGCATTGATATTTTAGTGAACAACGCTGGAACAATAAAGCGCTCTCCAGCACATGAGTTTTCAGATGAAGACTGGAACGAAGTCATTAATGTGAATCTAAATGGTGTATTCACATTTTGTCGTGAAGCGGGCAAACAGATGTTGAAACAAGGTAGTGGTAAAATTATTAATATTGCTTCTTTGCTAAGTTTCTCTGGCGGTATTACTGTTCCAGCCTATGCCGCAAGTAAAGGTGGTGTAGCGCAATTAACAAAAGCACTGGCGAATGAATGGGCTAATCAAAATATCCAAGTGAACGCAATCGCCCCTGGATACTTTGAAACAGACAATACGTACAACATTCGCCAAGACCAATCGCGATTTGAAAGTATTACCAGTCGGATCCCTACCGGAAAGTGGGGCCAGCCGGACGACCTTGGTGGCGCCGCTATCTTTCTTTCTTCTCGAGCGTCTTCATACGTGAACGGGCATGTATTACTTGTTGATGGCGGCTGGATGGCTCGCTAATGCGAGCCCGTCAACCTTTCTAACAACATATCAAAAGGCACAATATGAACTTTTTATTTTCTACCAATAAGCGCAGTTACCCAAGTATGACAAATGAGGAGTTAAGAGAAGCTTTTTTAACGGAAGAGCTCTTCACTCCTGGTCATTTATCGCTAACTTACACTGATGTTGACAGGGCTGTTATCGGTGGTGCTATGCCGACAGAGGCCTCTATTGAATTACCAACGCATAAAGAACTTGCTGCTGATTACTTTTGTGAGCGCCGAGAACTAGGAATTATTAACATCGGTGGGGAAGGCTCCGTCAGTGTTGATGGTGAAAGTTTCGAAATGGCTAAAAAAGACAGCCTTTATGTCACCAGAGGTAGTAAAGAAGTTGTCTTGTCGTCTAAGGAAGCGAGCAACCCTGCTAAATATTATATGATTTCATATCCTGCGCACCGGGTCACTAAAACTGTCCATGTTCCAAAAACGATGGCAAAACAGATTGATCTTGGTTCTCAGGAAACATCTAATGAAAGAACAATATTTCAGTCTATTCGACCTGGAATTGTCGATAGTTGCCAGTTAGTCATGGGTATTACCGAATTAAAAACCGGAAGCGTCTGGAACACTAAGCCCCCTCATACGCATTTTCGTAGGACTGAAATTTATATGTATTTCGACCTCGATAAAAGCGAAAGAGTATTTCATATGCTCGGTGAACCCAAAGAAGTTAAAACTCTCCCATTAGCGCCTGAAATTGCAATTGCGTCACCCAGTTGGTCTATTCACAGTGGGGTAGGGACGACAAATTATAGCTTTATTTGGGCTATGGGCGGGGAAAACCAAGAGTTTGATGACATGGACCACATCGAAATCTCTTCTTTACGTTAAGTTTTAATCTGTAAATTGCCATCAAGTATGTGATTTCATCAAAATCAATCATAAAATGAGTTTTTTGATTGATTTTGGTTGCTTTGGTGATTATATTAAACGTTATAACGCCAAATAGGACAGAAGAGTAATGCTTGAAAAACAGCGACAACAGTTAATCCTAGAAGTATTAGAAGAGTCCACCTTTGCGAGTGTGCCCGAATTGTGCAGTCAGTTAGGTGCATCTGAGGCAACGATTAGAAGAGATTTGAAAAAATTATCTTCTCAAAAGAAGATTAAAAAGATAAGAGGGGGAGCACAAGTAATTGATACTGGCTCAACCTCAAACTTCTATCTCTCTGGTAATGCCTTTTTAATTGATAAAGAAAAGAATGCCGATATTAAACGGGCCATCGCTAAAACGGCGTGCGAGCTTTGTAACGACGGCGAATCTATTATTATCAACGGTGGCAGTTCTACCTATATGATGGCCGAGTTTCTAAGAGATAAACGATTAAATGTGCTAACCAACTCTTTTGTCTTGGCTCAAGACTTGGTAGAGAACAGTCAGAACCAGGTCACCCTACCAGGCGGCGAAGTTTATAGAAAGCAGAGCATTATTCTAAGCTCTTTTGAAAATGATACTACACAGAACTATCGCGGAACCATGATGTTTATGGGGACACCTGGTATTAGTAAATACGGCGTTATGGAATCTGACCCCCTGCTAATATTGGCAGAAAAAAAACTACGCAAGCAGGCTGATAAGTTAGTTGTACTGGCAGACAGCACTAAAATTGGTCTGCAAAGCAATCTTGTTTTCTGCGATCTGAACTCCGTGGATATTGTAATTACTGACAATCGCGCTGATAAAGCGCAATTAGATGAAATCAGAAGCTACGATATCGAAGTTATTGTCGTCGACGTCGAGACACTCGAAGCGGCCTAACAAACAACCACATACTGCTACTACGAGGTTTCTCAGGACGATGAAACCTCCTTACTTCAAATACCCCCCACTGGTACATATTAAGATTATTATTTCCCAGCAGTATTAAGTAGTCGTATAAGTCATAAATACCAATCAAAAGCTTTCAATTTCAATCATTGTTTGTTATACATAAACTTAATATTTTGGAAGTATCCTCGAGAGAAGTCAGCAGCATCGCTGGTAAGTATTTCAGTATATTTTTATGCTACAACTTGCATGACGCTCCTTTGATATTACATTCACAAAAAATTTGGAGTTAATGCTAGAGTGAAAGCTGTTTTAGATATTGGTAAAACTCATATAAAGCTATTGTTTGTCTTAGGCGACGAGCAAGTCGCAAGTTTCAGCTGCAAAAATGCCCCAATTGCAGGTCAGTACCCTCAGGCCGACGTAGATAATATATGGGATTGGATAGTAGAAACGTTAAAGTCGTGCACATATACAAAAGAGGTAGAGGGGTTTGTTGTTACTACCCACGGCGCCACTGCGGCTTTAATCGATGGTAAATCAGCAGATAGGTCTAAAGCACTTACACTTCCGATTCTAGACTACGAATATCAGGGTATTGACGAATGTACACCACATTATAAGCGTGAACGTCCTAATTTTAGTGAAAGCTTATCTCCATTACTGCCTGCAGGTTTAAATTTAGGTAAACAACTTTATTGGTTACAAGAGAAGTACCCGCAAGAATTTGCAAAAGCGAATGCTATTCTTTTATATCCACAATATTGGGCTTGGAGATTGGGTGGAGAGCTTAGCTCAGAGGTAACTTCTTTGGGGTGCCATACAGACCTATGGCAACCTGCTGAGCGCCAATTTTCTTCTCTCGCCATTAAAAAGGAGTGGGCTAAACTATTCCCACCTTTAAAGAATGCGTGGGACTGCATAGGGGAAGTAAGTGCCGAGGTATCTAAAAAAACGTCATTACCTATTTCATGTAAGCTTTATTGCGGCATTCACGATAGTAATGCGAGCTTCTTAAGATATCTAAATATCGAATCTCAACCGACTGAGCAATTTACCGTTATGTCTACAGGGACATGGACTATATTAATGCAGTCTGGGGGAGAGGTGAGTGCCCTTCATGACAAGGTAGACACTCTTGCTAATGTAGATATAAACAGTAGCCCAGTCTCTTGTGCCAGGTTTATGGGTGGCCGTGAGTATGAACGTATTTGTACGACACTCGGTGGCAACATTAAAATGAACCCAACAGAATCAGAAATTCAAGACGCTATAAGTAATTATTGGCGCGTAACCCCTGATTTTAGCGAGGGCAATGGCCCTTTTCCCGACTTGACGCCTCAATTGCTATGCCCTGAAAGACCAACTGCACCACAAGCTATCGCAACACTTTATTGTGCACTTATGATTAACCAGCGACTAAATGACCTTCAAGCTAAGGGAGCAATCTATATTGAAGGTGCTTTTCTTAAAAACCCACTATTATGTCGGTTGGTTGCTCAGCTGCGTCCTCAGCAGCCAGTCTTCGCCTCGACAGACAATACAGGCACAGTACTAGGTGCAGCAGCACTTATAGGCTATCAAAAGCAAAGGCAGTATTCACTGGATTTAGAAAAGGTAGAGCCGTCTGAATTTTCTGGACTAGACTCATATGCTAATGAATGGTTTGAATTAATCAAAAGCGCTCAACATTAAACGCGAATAATCTTCAAATCGACTTAAAAATCAGAATGCAGTCAAAATGAAACCAATAATGATTGAAAATGATTGACAGGGATTGGAAGTGGCGTGTATTGTTAGCACCATAATCAATGTTTACATTTATGAAACATATCTAACTGATAATTTAGGACACTGTAATGGCTTTTAAACCCAACGATTACAAGCATGTTAAGTACCTTTGGAAAGATGAAGAAGCGGATAAACTCTCTCCTGTAGAAAATTTAGTATATCGCTCAAATAAGCTAGGCGAAGACCAACGAATCACCAATACTGGTGGTGGAAACACATCCGCTAAGCTGCTTGAAGAAGACCCACTAACAGGCGAAGAAGTAGAAGTGTTGTGGGTTAAAGGTTCAGGCGGTGACCTGAGAACATCGAAAAAAGAGAATTTTTCTTCACTATATGCTGACAAACTCCGCGCTTTAGATAACGTTTACCAGCAATATCCGGACAAAGGGTACAAGAGCGCTGGTGAAGACAAGATGGTTGGCATGTTTAAGCATTGTAACTTTTGCCTAAACCCTCGCGCCTCATCAATAGATACACCTCTGCATTCAATGATTGAAGAAAAGCACGTTGATCACCTACATCCAAATGCCGTAATTTCTGTCGCATCTTGTAAAGATCAAGAAGCGCTAACGGCTAAAATATGGGACGGAAAACTGGCCTATGTTCCTTGGATGCGTCCTGGTTGGGAAGCCGCAAAAGTATGTGAGGACGCTTATGAAGCGAATCCTGATATATGGGGTATTCTTTTAGGTCAACACGGACACACCAATTGGTCTTCAGAGAGCAAGAGTTGCTACGAAACCTCATTGTGGGTTATTGAAACTGCTGCGCGTTATATTGAAGAGCACGATAAAGGCGAAAATACGTTCGGTGGACAAAAGGTAGAATCTCTTGCCGACGATAAAGCAAAAAGCCTTCTCACCGACTTTATGCCTATCGCAAGAGGAAGGTTATCGACTAATGTTAAGTACATTGGCACGCTTCAAAATGACGAAGCCACACTTAGATTCGTTAATAGCGTTGATGCTCCTCGTCTAGCCGAGCTCGGTACTTCTTGCCCTGACCATTTTTTAAGAACGAAAATTAAGCCACTCTATATCGACTTCGACCCTAAATCTGACGCGCTTGAAGATCTCGTTGCAAAATTTGATGCGGCGCTAGAGAAATATAGACAGGACTATACGGCGTATTATGAAGCATGCAAACGCGAAGACTCACCGGCAATGCGTGATCCAAGTCCAACAGTAGTGCTAATTCCTGGCGTTGGAATGATTGCATGGGGTAAGAACAAAAGTGAATCCCGCGTTACCGCTGAATTTTACAACTGTGCTATTGAAGTAATGAGAGGCGCAGAAGCAATCTCTGAATATACAGCTCTTCCTGCACAAGAAGCATTTGATATCGAATACTGGGCTTTAGAAGAAGCCAAGCTTCAAAGAATGCCAAAGGAAGCTCCTCTAGCTAGAGACGTTGTTGTTGTTATCGGTGCTGGAGACGGCATTGGTAAAGCGACAGCCCATCGCGTTGCTCGAGAGGGCGCACATGTAGTCTGTGCAGACCTTCGCCTTGAAAACGCTAAAGCAACAGCAGAAGAACTAGAAGCTATTTATGGTAAAGGTATTGGCGTAGCTGGCACGGGTATTTCTTCATGCGGCCCAGCCATTGCGCTTGGTGTTGATATAACCAAGAGAGAAACCGTAGAGGAATTGTTTACCAATGTAACGCTCGCTTATGGCGGCATTGATAAAGTTATTGTTACTGCGGGCGTATTTATCGCTGAGGGCGCAGACTTAGCGAAAAACGACGAAGTCTTTGAGTTGAGCTTTAACGTAAACGTTAAAGGCGGCTATGTTGTGGCTTCTGAAGCGCAGAAGATCTGGGAAAAGCAGCAAATGAAAGGAAATATGGTACTCACCACTAGCGTTAACGGTGCTGTATCTAAGAAAGGTTCACTAGCTTACGATACAAGTAAATCTGCTGCTAACCACCTAGTTCGAGAACTTGCCGTTACGTTGTCACCTTTAGTTAATGTTAACGCGCTTGCTCCTGCTACCGTAGTTCAAGGTAGCAGTATGTTCCCGCGCGACCGGGTTATATCTTCACTGACTAAGTACGATATTCCGTTCCAAGAATCAGATTCCACTGAGAACCTTCGTACAAGTCTAGCTGAGTTTTATGCGCAAAGAACATTAACAAAGTCACCAATTACACCTGAAGATCAAGCTGAGGCAGCCTATCTCCTTGTGTCTGGTCAGCTAAACAAAACCACAGGTCAAATTATTAGTGTAGACGGCGGTTTGCACGAAGCCTTCCTACGCTAGGAGTAGATTATGTTACGTAGAATAGATTCCGCTTTAGTAAGCGAAAAAAACGATGAACTTTATAAAGATTTAAAATCTGATTATGACGCACTAGGTGAAAAGCTAAGCCGCGACGGTATTGATATTGAAAATTTCACAAAGGCAGCAGAGCAGTTTCAAATAGCAGTACCCTCATGGGGCACTGGTACCGGGGGAACTCGATTTGCACGTTTTCCTCTAAAAGGCGAGCCTCGCAATATTTACGAGAAGCTTGAAGACTGCTCGGTCATCAATGAATTGTCTGGCTGTACTGACAGTGTTTCACCCCATTTTCCATGGGATAAAGTAGATGACTTTAGCGAATTGAAACAAACGTCAGATGAATATGGTCTTAGTTGGGTATCAGTGAACTCAAATACATTTCAAGATCAACCTGGCCAAGAAGTATCGTATAAGTACGGAAGCTTAAGTAATACGCAAGAAGCATCTCGTGAACTGGCTATTCAGCACAACCTCGATTGTATTGAGTATGGCCAAGCATTGGGTGCTAAAAGTCTAACAGTTTGGGTGGGTGATGGTTCTAACCATCCTGGCCAGCAGCATTTTCAACGCGCTTTTGAGCGCTACTTATCAAGCATGGAGAAAATCTATGCAGGGCTACCAAGCGATTGGGAAATGCATATCGAACATAAAATGTTTGAGCCAGCCTTTTATTCAACTGTGATTCAAGACTGGGGCTCAAACTTACTTGCAGCTATGCACTTAGGTCCAAAATGTAAATCCCTTGTAGATCTTGGGCATCATGCGCCAAATACTAATATCGAGATGATAGTGTCTCGTTTAATCCAGTTTAAAAAGCTAGGTGGGTTCCACTTTAATGATAGTAAATATGGCGATGATGATTTAGATAGCGGCTCACTGCATCCTTATCAGCAGTTCCTTATTTTCAATGAATTAGTAGATGCAGAGCATCGTCAGCAAGAAGGTTTTAATCCTGCCTATATGCTAGACCAGTCACACAATGTGACAGATCCTATCGAAAGTTTGGTGATTTCTGCTATCGAAGTTCAGCGCTCTTATGTTAAAGCACTATTAGTTAACAGAGATGCCCTATACGGTTATCAGCAAGACAACGATGCAATGATGGCTTCTATGGAACTGAAAAAAGCGTTTAATGTAGATGTAACGCCTATCCTTGCCATGGCACGCTATCGCAAGTCTGCGGCAATCAACCCTATTGGGACTTACCGTTCGCTTGACTATCGAGAGTCTATGGACAAGGTGCGCCCACGGGATCCGAATGCTACGGGTTCTGGTATTGTTTAATCATTCAATAAGATAGCCGCTTTCTATCTGTACTCTACAAAAAAGCGATCGAAGAATAATAAAAAAGAACAAGAATAATAGAAATAACTGTTGTCAAACTATCGGAATAAGAAAAGCATATGTTGTTGAGCAATTGTCATAACTATCACGATTTTAGAAAGTTAGCGCAGAAAAGGTTGCCTGGTCCAATATTCAATTATATTGATGGGGGAGCCGATGACGAAGTGACAATGCGTCGCAACTCCGAATCTTTTCAGAGCTGCGATCTTATTCCAAATGTTCTGACCGGTGTAAAGGACATCGATTTAAGCATTGAGGTAATGGGGCAAAAGCTGGCGCTTCCAGTCTATTTGTCTCCCACCGCTTTACAACGCTTGTTTCACCATCAAGGTGAGCGCGCTACGGCTGGTGCGGCAGAGAAGTTTGGCACCATGTTTGGTGTTTCTTCATTAGGAACAGTAAGCATGGAAGAAATCGCTAAACGGTATGATACACCTCAGGTCTATCAGTTCTATTTCCATAAAGATCGTGGCTTGAATAGAGCTATGATGGAAAGAGCAAAAGAGTCTAATATCGAAGTTATGATGTTGACTGTAGATTCTATTACTGGCGGCAACAGAGAGCGTGATTTACGAACTGGTTTTGCCATTCCTTTTCGACTCAATCTCAAGGGTTTGTGGCAGTTTGCAACGCGCCCGATGTGGGGTATCAACTATGTTACCCATGAGAAATTTTCACTGCCTCAGTTAGATGCTCATGTAGACATGGGCGGTGGGGCTAGCTCTATTGGCGATTATTTCACTAATATGCTTGACCCTTCAATGAACTGGAAAGACGTTGAAGAGATGGTTAAATTTTGGAATGGTCAATTCTGCCTCAAAGGTATTATGAGTGTTGATGATGCCAAACGCGCGGTAGATATAGGCTGCACAGGTATAGTTATCTCTAACCACGGTGGCAGACAACTCGATGGTTCTAGAAGCTCTTTTGACCACTTAGCTGAAATTGTAGACGCCGTAGGCGACCAAATTGATGTTATTTTCGACAGCGGTGTTCAAAGAGGAACTCATGTCTTAAAAGCACTCGCTATTGGCGCAAAAGCTGTTGGCTTGGGGCGCTATTATCTTTTTGCACTAGCCGCAGCGGGACAAAAAGGCGTAGAACGGGCTATGCAATTGATGGTGGCAGAAATTGAGCGGGACATGCGTTTAATGGGATGCTCAAAAATAAGTGATTTGAACCGGGAGCACATACGTTTTCGGTAGAAATTGTCAAATCCCACGTTGAAATCGGCAGATCAGAACGAGATAACCTCTCGAGTGCAAAATGTCGTTGTGCTCTTCAAGCGTTGTTTCACAAAAAGTAAAAACATTGTGTAATTCCCTTTTTATTTAAAAGGCGAATTGTTTTCGTGTTCCTTTAGACGCATAGCCTTTCGAATTGGCCAACCTGCGTACATATCCCTAAGCTATTTTTAGAGACTACCTTCTATTACCTGACCTTGTAATGAATCGTGATGCACCTTTAAAAAATCGTTGAAGCTGGCCGTCTCATCTTTTTCATTTACCAATGAAAATGTACTTATAAAACTATACCTTTGAAATTATAGTGTCATACAAAAGTTCTACAGTAATGGTAGGTTTTTTAAATATATTAACTAATAATGGAACCAGCGGCAGATTTACATTGGGATGAATTAGAGAATAACGACATAAAGGATTTACTCGTGTCGCTAAAGGCGTTCATCCGAAGTTTAACGGTCGATAAAAGCCAAGCAGACGATATTTTTCAAGAAACAGTATTGAGAACGAAGAAAAGCAAGCGGTTATCTGAATTAGAGTCACCATTGGCTTATATGATAACGGTGTCTAAAACAGTATTGTACGATCTTAAAAAAAAGAATATTCCACAACAAGTCGATATTGATTCAATAAGTATCCATTCTGATAACGATTCCCCCGACAATACGTATCTCAATCAAGAGAAGTTAGCCTTGGTAGATGATGTTCTTTTAAGTATGTCTCCTTTAAGAAGAGAAATATTTTTCTTAAGAAGAGTAGATGGTCAGGCACGAGATGACATCGCTAGAAGATTAGATGTCAGTATAGAAGTGGTCAAAAAACACTTAACAAGGGCGATGGTGGAAATTACATTAAAACTTGAAGACGCGGGTTGGCTTGATGACGACTGAAAATACAATTTCACTTCCCAATTTTTACTTTAAAGATTTAGCGGCGTAAACAGATGACTTCGAAAGTGTTAGAGGAAGCAGCCGATTGGCTTGACCGTATTGATGAATTGAGCGAGCAAGAACAACGCGACTTCGCCCATTGGCTCAAAGTGGAAGAAAACAAAGTGGCATTTCACAAGGTTGCGTCTGCTATGGGCCAGCTTGAAGTTGCGAAACGATCTACAGCGCTTGCAACAAAAAAAATATCATCTGCGAAAAACAGGCTTTTTGATACAAATGCTGAGGTTAAACAGCAAAACAACCGTCATGCCACTTTTTGGTCACTCGCCTCAGCAGCATGTGTCGCATTTATCATAGTGTATTTTAATTTTGGTAACGTCGGCACAATTTCACCTTCTGAGGGAAAAATATCTGCCTATGCAGCTGACGAAACTCAAACGTCTGATGTGATTTCGACCTCTGTAGCTGAAGAAAAGTCAAACGTGCTAGAAGACGGTTCGTTGGTTTATCAGGGGGGGAACAGTCAAATATCTGTAGCGTTCAACAACGAAAAAAGAGAAGTTAAACTTGATAGAGGGCAAGCTTACTTTGACGTAATGCACGCTCCTCAAAGGCCGTTTGTAGTCGATGTAGATACTGTTACCATCACTGTGGTTGGAACTGCTTTCGACGTAGAAAAGTTGGGACTGCAAACTATAATAAAAGTTTATGAGGGAACGGTTCGTGTTAATGCTGATCGTGAGCTGCTGCTTAACAGAGGACAAAAAGTTTCGCTTGAAAATGGAGTGATACAAAACTCATCGAAATTTACACCAAATCAACTTCCAAGCTGGAGAATGGGGTGGTTAAGCATTGAAAACACGCCGATAAGTGATGTAGTAACAAAATTAAATCGATACTCACTTAAACCCCTCGAATACATCGGTGATCCAGATGTGCTTATTTCTGGAAGGTTTAACCTACGAAATACTAATGAGTCGTTAAGCTTATTGTCATTGATGCAAGAGTTTACGACTGAACAAACCAATTCAGGCTATATCGTTAAGCAAGTTAAGTAGCATTTTGATGCTCGGTACAGTCCCTCCTAGATATTTCAGAATACTGCTTTTATTGACATTGATTGCAGCTATGAACTCAGTCACTTATGCATCAGTTGCCGACAATAAAAAGCGAGAATCTATATTTCTTTCATCTAAACCACTAAGGCAGAGTTTAGAATATATCGCAGAAAAGTTCGGTGTTGGTTATGTCGCCGAACCGTCTTTAATTCAAGGTGAATTTTCGTCTCCGGTGTCCGGTAGATTTACGTTAGAAGAAGCGCTTGAAAAAGTGCTTAATGGAACAGGGTTAACCTTTACTATCACGCGTAGCGGTGTGGTGATTAGACAGTCTAAAAACTTACATGACATAAAGGTTATGGAAGAGATAAACGTTAGTGGCATTAGGAGTTCTCTCAATCTTTCCAGACAAGCAAAGCGCAGCGAGCAACAAGTCACAGATGTTATAGCCGCCCAAGAAATTTCAAGATACCCAGACCGGAACCTAGCGGAGTCGATGCAACGAATTCCTGGAATGAGTATTACGAGGGAAGCGGGTGAGGGACGGCAGGTAGTGCTTAGAGGCTTAGACCCAGATCTCACCTTAGTTACGATTAATGGAATGCCTGTTCTTTCCAATAATGACTCTCCTATGGATAGCCGAACTCAAAGAGATAGAGATCGTTCCTTTGACCTCAACTTGTTTACGTCGGAGCTTTTTAATCAAATCAAAGTGTTTAAGAGTTACTCTGCTGAGCAACCAAGCGGCGGTGTGGCTGGAATTGCAGCACTAACTACAGCAAAGCCTTTTGATTCACCCGGTTTTCAATGGAACGTTTCTCATCAAGTAGGTGCAAACCAATATGCGAATGGCCTTTCAAACCGGTCTGCTTTTACCTTATCTTCCACAAATCAACATTGGGGAATGTTGATATCAGCAGCTTTTGGTCGCAGAGCGTATCAAGAACAAGGCGCAAATACTTTCAGATGGAGGCAACTACCACCTGAAGGATTAGATATATCCACCTTGGATAGTGAATTAGTCTCAGCATGGCAAGACCAAGAGTTTAGGGTTCCGAGGGGCAACCGCTACTCAGTTTGGCGAGGAGAAATGGAGCGCCTGGGTGTTGGAACTACAATTGAATATTTAGATGACGCAAACCACTTTACCGTTAATTGGATATACGGCCGTCTTGACAGTCAAAGGCAAGAGAATCACCTCTACCCAAGGGGCTTCCAATCAACGCCTACCATCATAGGACTAACCTCAGTCAAGGAAGCGCAGGTTAACCCAACGAATCAACTTGTTTATGCAAGTTATAAGAATGCACGTGTAGGCACAGAGAGCCGCTATCAGGATGTCTCAACGCATTTCCAGCAAGCTGTGTTGAATTTTGAGCATAAATTATCGAATGACCTATCAATTAATGTCGTGCTAGGTGTTCAAAATGCTACCTATACAATGCCTCAAAGTATTCGTGCTTACATGAGAGGAGAAAGTGATGTGTCTATTGATTACAGAGACGATTATTATTTCCCGCGTATCGAATATAGCGCAGATCTCACACAGCCTGATTTGTGGAAAATGAACGAGCTCGATTCTGAACATTTTATCTCTACATCTAATTTCACTTACTTGAAGAATCAATTACAGGTACGTACAAGCCATCGAAGTAGTTGGCAGCTAGGCTTTGAATTCGTGCAATTCGAAAATACCGCAAAGTATACGGATATCCAAAACATTCTAAAAGAACGCTGGTCATCTGCACAGGAGCCTGTTCCCCACCATACAGCGTATGTTTTTGATAGGCATCTACACTTGAATTGGTTAGCACTTAAACCAGAGCAGGTATACTCTTTTTACAGTAAACCTTCTTCAGTAGATGCACTATTGCTCTCTTATGCTCCTGATAGAACTATTGACAACTTGATAGAAGAAGATCGTACGTCCTTATTTACTCAATACTCTGTCGAAGGGAGTGATTGGACATTTAATGCGGGTCTGCGGGCGGAGCGGGATGAGTCTTCTATTTCCGCTTTTCAACCCAGCTTTAATAGTCGTTATGACTTAAGCAGTATTGAGCTTCTTCCCTCGATGCAATTTAATTACCGTATGGATGAGCGAGTAGTTAAAGTTGGAATTAGCAGGACATTGGGTTACCAAGAGTTGGATACGTTGACGCGGAATGTGCATTTCATTGAATCTGCAAATGTAATTATTATTCCCAATGAGAGGCTTAAACCGTTAAGTGCTTACAATCTTGATTTAAGTTTCGAATCATATCCAGGAGAAACCGACAGGTACTCGGCCAATATTTTTGGCAAATGGATACGAAACAGTGCTGCAGCCATGAAGCAACCGTTTCATCTAAGTGACATTGATAGCGACTATGTTGGCTTTCTTCCTGATAACTTTGAAGGTAGCCAGATAAATGTTGTTATGCCCCAGAATCAGGGCACCTACTTTTTACATGGTGTAGAAGGTAGTGTGCAGTTGGAGTGGTCCTTAAAGGATTTTATATCGTGCTTGAGCGTTCTCCACTTTGGGGTAGTTGCGAACGCCAGCTACACGTTTGGGAGTGTACAATACTACAGTGCTAATACAGGCGATCGTCTCGACAAAAAGTCAGCACCCTACCTCTCTCCACTGTTGGCTAATGTTACCGCCTACTTGGAAGGGTACGCGTTGAGTTTAAGACTATCAGCTACTTATCGAGATGAGTATATTGCGAGAGTGGATGGTGGAACTTTACTTGATGAAGATGAAACAGGATTTTTATCAACGCTCTACATGGATGCAGTGGTAGCATATCAAATTACCGATAACATTGAGTTTAGGTTTGAAGCAACCAATCTTACCAACGAGCGTGAAATTCAGTATTCGGATTCCTCTTACCGGCCCTACAATACAACGGTAAGTGGTCGTAATTATTCACTCGCTATTTCCTACCATTATTAAAAGCTCGAAGAGCATACTTTTATAGCCCTTCGAGCTAGTCCATTTACATTGAGTAAGTGAGGCCTAAATAGAACGTCCTTCCACTTACCGTCGAGTTATATAAGCGGTCATCTGAATCACTGTACTGCTCTTCCCGTTCATCAGAAAGGTTGATACCTTCTAGTGTTAGCTTGAGGTTATCGTTTACGTTATAAAATGCCGAAAAATCCCAGTAAGTAGTACCGTGAAAGCCTGCCTCATCTTGGTCGCTGCTTGACGTTTCCACTTGCGTTAGATAGTCGTCGCGATAGGCTATCGAAACACGCATTCCCCAATTATCTGTCTCGTAATACATAGTCGCATTATAGATATTCTCTGATAATCCGTAGAAAGGTCGATAAACTTCTACACTCTCACCATCTACCAAAATATTGTGCAAGGATTCGCCGTCAGAATAGGTGTAGTTAACAATAGCGCCAAGGTTGTCGAATGGTGCGGGAAGAAAGTCGAAATCACGTTGAAATGCTAATTCCCAACCTGAAAAGTCACTCTCCGCTAGATTTTGTGGCTGAGAGAATGTGTATAGCGTATTCGGTGTTTGTGCATTGCCATTTTCGTCTACCATATCTTCGAGTAACGATAGCGGGTACCCTGTATCACCGTAGGCAATTGGAGAGACGTTTGTAGCAATAAAATTATCAATTTCTTTTTGGAAGTAGGTGACAGATGCATAACCTACTTCATCAAAATAATATTCTACACCCGTCTCAATATTAATGGTTTCAAAGGGCAGAAGACCGGGGTTTCCGGCGTTGATACTTAAACCACTTGAACCGAATAATGGGTCGGTATTTACTGTACCGGATACAGATAAGCTTCCCAGTGTAGGTCGAGTCACGTTTTTCCCTGCACTCGCTCTTAGCACAAGATTTTCGGTGGCATACCAGGCAACATTCAATGTTGGTAACATTCCATCATAGTCTCTTTCTACGGTGACGAACTCACTGCCATTTACTATGCCGCTTGATTGGATGTCGGTATCAAAATATCGCAAGCCTAAACTGGCTCTGAGCTCAGAGTTAGGCAAAACCATGTCGTATTCATATGTCGCGTATAGCGCCGTGGTCTCTTCTATTACTTCATTAGGCGCATCGCTATACATAATGTCTCGGTCAACATTGAATTCGTTTAGCACAGCGCCAACGTCAGTACTTAACCAGTCTTGTTTCTCGTGAACTGAGTTCACATAAACAAAATCAGGGTTAATTACATCGCTTACTTCGCCACTTTGCCATTCACTTCGTAATACATTGCCGATTTGTTCTCTGTTGTTGCTGTGTTCGAACTTTTTAAAGGAGCCGCCAAATTTCAAAGAAGCGTTATCAGACAGCAAGTAATCCGTATCAAGTTTAGCGATATCAAAGCTATTTTCTACTTCGTCTTCTTGAAGATCTATCTCGTGGTAACGAAACTCGTTGATATCAGTAGGATTAAAGCCATTAATATAGGTGTTAGTACCATAAAAGCGGTCATCTCTGTAATCTATAGTCATATCAGCGAAAGATTCTAGGTAGACTTTTGCACTATTGCTCTTGTATTTACTTTGCATGTGACCAAGTAGGCCTGAAATCGTCAATGCATCGGTCATACGCCACTGTGCGTTTAGAACCAACTGAGAAATATCTGTTTTTGCTTCTTGGTTGCGACTTTCTGAGTGAAGAGCAGTGTTTTCCCACGATGAATAAATAACTTCATTGTTTTGGTTAAATTCTATGTCAGTCAAGCTTGAGCAAAAATTGCGTGCCCCGTCATAGTCTGCACCTGTGCAGCCAAGCGCGGTAGAACTAGAGCCTCTGCTTTGTAAGTGAAACTCTCCACGATCGTTATCAAGTGTGCCATATAATGCATCGAGACCTATTGAGAATGTGTCAGTTGGTCTATATTGAAGAGCCAATGTAGCGCCAACGCGAGTTTGTTCGCTATTAAATTGTGAGTATCGACTACCTCGTGAGAAACGCAGGTCGCCGCTGTTCACCGCTTCTTGATCTGCTTGCGATAGCGACGAGATATCAGAGCGTTGAGCGTTGCGCGGGCGCCAACGGTAGGTGTTGTAACCTTGCTCAGCTGTATCACGTTTGCTAAGTGCTAATGAGACCAGCGCACCAAAATCACCCCAAGTGTTTGAAACTAAAGCTGCCAATCGAGGGCTTACGTCATCAGTTAAAGAATTATCTCCTGCTTGCGCACTGATCACACTTTTAAAGCCGTCATAATCAAATGGTTTCGCGGTATAGAGTTTCACGGTACCACCTATACCGCCTTCATCCATTTCTGCAGAATAGCTTTTTTGTACGTCGATTTGGTTAAAAAGCTCGGATGCAAAAATGTTAAAATCGAAAGAACGAGATAAGTTAGTTGTACCTCTACTATCCATCGCCGATGAAGAGGTACCTAGTGCTTCCATACCATTGAGTTGCACTTGCGTAAAATCAGCATTAAGGCCGCGCAGCGATATTTGTCTACCTTCGCCAGCTTCACGGGTTATGGTTACGCCGGGTATTCTTTGAATAGATTCCGCTAAATTAAGGCTCGGGAAGTCAGCAATATCTTCAGCCAGGATTGAATCTTGTGAACCTAGCGCGTCCTTTTTTAAGTCTTTAGCTTTTATTAGTGAGCCTCGAAAGCCACTCACTACGATTTGTTCTATCACTTCATCTTCGGATTGCTGTGCTTGAGCAGGAAATTGCGCCAAACAGGTGGTTGATACCACTGCTGTAGCTAAGAGTGTTTTTTTAAAGTTTGCGTGCATGGTTTTACCTTTTAATTGATTGAGCTTTGATGTCTAACAGGATTGAATCTTTTCATGTGGTCATTTTCGAAAGTCACCGAATAACCACGATGTATGGATTGGGGAGACTGGCTATAGAAATCGCTAGAGATGAACTGAGCGCCACTGGAAAAAGCCGCGTCTCTTTGCTCTCGCAAACTTTGTGTTGTTGCCGATAAATCAGCATCTGCGCGGGTTCTTACTAGAAAGCCATCTTTAACTAGTGCTTGAATTTCTTGGTGATTTTTAACTGGGTCATTTCGAATGAATATTGCGGCAGCGTCGGAGTTTCTCGGTACAGAGAGAAACATGCTTCTATTTTGAAGCGTTGAACTCTGTTGAAGATATATCTCTTTTTGCGCTTCATTAGCATCGAATAAAAATAAGAATTTACCTCTAAGCTCGTCGATGCTGGGCCAGCCTCTTTCTTTTATTGCCGTTCTTAAAGTGCGATAGCTGCCTCGGACTCGATCTGGGGTAACTAACTTTGTCTCGAATAGATGCACAATCTCCTTATCTAGGCGCTCATAATCTGAAGTTGAAAATACGGGTGGCGGCGCCTGACGAAGAAACGGCGGTTGTGATTCTTTCGCATTCACAAGAACAGTAATTGGGAAGTGATCAGGGTTAGCTTCTGACCAATGTAAAAGTTGTCTTGCACAAAGATGTAACGTTGAACAGTGCGTCATCACATCTATATGTGGAATATGCAAAACCTTAAATCCAGGTTCTGCCAAAATTTGACGTTCGCTCTTTGAAAACCAATTGCTATTGGAAAGCGTTTCTATTTCTGGTGTGTCGTATTGATGCCCATTCGGATCGTTAACTACATCAATTTCAATTTGGCGAATTCCTAAATTCAACTGTTCTAGAAGTGAAGCATGACTATAAGAAATCTTCTCTAAAAGTTCAGGTGACGTACCTGCTAAGAATTGCTCTGCCTCTGTTGGTAGCGCTTTTTTGTAACTATTGTGAGAACCAATAATTTGATACTGGTCCAGTGATTTCGCGCAAGATAGAGCGCTAAAAACCAGAGATAAAAAAAGTAAAAAACGACGCATAGGTATACATTCAAAGAGTATTTTGAAGGGTAGAGTGCAGTTGTTTTAAAAAGGGGACAGGAAATTTTTGCTAAGAGATAAACTTCACAAAAGTGTCATACAACAAAACGTTTAAAATTAGTTTTTGTGATCCACTGTCCCCACTAAGAGCGAAGCGCAGTTATTACTATTAGTGACTTGCTGAACAGGGCTGCGTTATGGGTAAAAATGAAAAGAGAACGAAAGAGCTGCGAATATTTAACGTTAGCGCGTTGAATGTAATGTCAGGCGGATTGCTAGGGTCTGTTGATCTTTGCTGTACATATTTCACTCAGCAGTACATGGGTAGCCACATCATTGAAAATGCCAGTGATACCATGCTGGCATAATTCCTTGCTAATTTTTCATACCTCGTTGATATTGAACGATAATGCTTTATTCGAGCAAAGGCGTTTTCAACAAGGTGACGATATTTATAGAGACACCAATCAACGCTGTCTTTATCTATATCCTGACCATAGTTTCGTTTGGGTATGACTGAAGCACCACCTTTAGCTTCAATATATTTCCTCAAAGTATCACTATCGTACCCTTTGTCGCCGACGAAAATGTTAACTTCTCTTAAGTGATCAACTAGACTTTGAGCGCGAGCGATATCATTTCTCTGGCCTTCTGACAGTTCAAAATATATGGGGAGCCCGCCACTATCCACGGCTAGATGAATTTTTGTTGAGTTACCACCTCGGCTCTTTCCAATGCATTCATTATCAGTAGTAGCAGCTCCGGTACTATGCTGATGAGCTTTAATAATTGAACCGTCAGCAAAGACCCAATCGTAATCAGCTAGTTTAGCTAACTCATTGAATAACATATTCAATAAACCTTTCTTTGACCATAAATTGAATCGGCGATAAACGGCGCTCCATCTGCCAAATTCTGCCGGTAAATCACGCCAAGGAATACCGGTTCTCAGCCGGAATAATATCCCTTCAAACGTCATTCTATGTTCTGGTTTGTTGTAAATGCGGCCAGTGCTCTTCATTACTTGAAGTAGCTTTTGCCACCGCTTATCAGTTAGCATTAGTCTTGGCATGGTAGTGAGTTGTTCTTTTACTTTTGGCGAAGCAAATTATAACTCTTTACCATGCTGTTCAAAAACTAATCACGAAAGATCAACACGCCTTAGTTATTTGTTACTTTTTTGGACTTATCTCTACTAGTGTCGTTGCCCGAAACGAAACTACGCAGGTAAAAATCGCCTTTATAGCAGATATCCATTTTCACGCACCTGAAGCCGCAGCAGCAAGGCTTCCTAAAAATGCTTTGCCAAAAGACCCTGAAAGCCATGCTCCAATAGTACTGAGAAGTATGAGGGCCCAATTACGTTCTACTCGATTGTTTAATGAAAATATTATTGTGTTTAAGGAAGCGCTTGATGATGTAGTAGAGAGAAATATCAAGTTAGTAGCATTACCGGGGGATTTTACAGACGACGGTCAACCAGTAAATACCCTTGCATTAAAGGAAATACTAGACGAATACCGACATAAGCACGGACTACGGTTCTTCGCTATCAATGGAAATCACGACCCAGTCAGGCCTTTCACGCAACCAGGTGGTAAACGCGACTTCATAAATAGTGAAGGTGTAGAAATCAGTGTTATGAGTCCATCACATCAAGAGTGTATGTCTGGAAAGAGCGACTTTTGTTCTGAGCTTCTGAAAGAGTGGGGTTATAAAGAGATAGCGCAATCGCTATCTGCACATGGTTTTCTACCTTCGTCTGCCGACTTGTTCTTTGAGACACCTTTTAAAACGGTGAAATTGGCTAGACGACACTGGCAATGGTGCGATACAGAAAAATATTGCGTGGCTATGCCTGATATGAGCTATTTAGTAGAGCCTATAGATGGCCTCTGGCTTTTGGCAATAGATGCCAATGTTTACAGACCGAAAAGTAGTTTAAAAGGTAAAGAGTTTCATGGGTCAAGCAACGCCGGCTACAATGCATTATTAAAATACAAGCCTAAGCTGTTGGATTGGATTCGAGATGTTGTTAAGCGCGCTGAAAAACAGAACAAAAAACTAGTGAGTTTTAGCCATTTTCCAATGGCTGAATTTTCAGATCAACAATCAAAAAATATAGCGGAACTGTTAGGTGAGAACGCATTGCAAATGACACGTCAGCCTACTCTTGATACGACCAAAACGCTAGCGGCGACCGGCTTAAAACTGCATATGGGGGGGCATATGCACCTCTATGATGTTAGTCAGTCAGTAAAGCATGGTTTAACAAATGTTCAGGTACCATCTCTAGCTGCTTACCAGCCTGGATATTCAATAGTAACGATTAATTCAACAGGCAAAGCACAAATAGAGACAGTCATAGTTAAAGAGGTTAGTAACTTTTCACGATGGTTCTCTGTATACGAAAAAGAGTGGGATTATCTTCACATAACTAAGCAAGCGGCGTGGGACAAAAATATCTTGTCGTCCAAAAGCTATGTAGACTTCACCGACCAGCATTTACAGCAAGTAGTCGTCGATAGATATTTAGATGAGTGGCCTTCAGACTTGGTGGAAGTATTTTTGTCCAATTCAGTCTCCAGTATGATTGAACTATGTCAATGCACTTCTGGCTTCAAAGGCAGTGAAGGTATCGCTGATCTCGATGCCATAATTCTCGTTATGGATTTCTACAGAGCAAGAAATGCGGGTGGCTTTGCAAATCTGGCTTTGCCGCGTAACTTTTATTATGGGTTGTCGCGCTACATAAAAAATCAGGATTTTGAAAAAGCTTCATCGATTTCAGATAGTGATACACGCCTAGAAAAGGCACTCATAATAATTTCTAATACTGTCTTGGCATCGAGCGAGGACAAAGCGCTAATAAGTCTTTCGTTATGACAAGTTTAGCGAAACTTAGTGGTAAGTCTAACTAATAGAGCCAACTAGAGAGCTCAAGCCAATTAAGGCGGTCGTTCCCATGGCGGCGCTTGTTTAGATCAGTTGTTTAAAGGAATGCACCGAAGACGAGACTAAAAGAAACCCTGTGCCTTCGGTGCATTAACAAGCTAGAAGCGCTAAAGGTATTTGCTCCACTTGTCTACATTTGAAAATGTATTATTGATTTTACTGATGTTCTTAGTATTACGCCCCTCGTAGCTGCGATGCACGATACCCCATGCGGTAGTGGACCTCTCTCGCGAGCTTCCAGTAACGCCTCTGATTTTATTATTCTTTACTATATTTGTTCCTTGTACACCATTAAGTGAAATACCCTCGAATGCGTCGCTATAAGCGTTAAAGTTAGCTTTGCTAGCAGAAGTTTGCGCTGCCACAACGTCGCCCAGATTGTTTATTTCGTTGTCTTCAATCGTCACATTATTTGTTGTTTCAACACTGATTGCGCGCATGGCATTATCGATAGTATTGTCACGTATTTTGACATTTGTTGCCTGCCATCCTCGGAATACGCTTTTTGTACTTAGTCCCACAACGACATCTTTCAGTACGTTGTTACGCATAACTATATTGTCAGCGCCTCTTTTAGAGGTAAAGCTATCAAACGCGCGCTCTACGTAATTGTCGTGAATGGTAAAGTGATCACCAAATTGACCATTATCCCCACCCGCTGATAAGTAAACTGCGGCATCGCGTACGCCATAAAAATTGTTATATCTAATTGTGGCTTTGAGTGCGCCGGTCATTAAAATACCGCTGTCTCCACCCGCCTCATAAAATGGGTCGCTGTTATTACGCGTTCCATAAAAATTAATACGCTCTATAACGAGCTCGTTTAACTTGTGATAGTTGGTTGTATTGACAACACCACGAATAGAAAGAGCATCGGCGGTCTTATCTTTTCCTTCTCGCCCTGCTGGTGTTAAACGTGTTATGGGAACAACAGTAGAAACTTTTGCGCGAGACATATCGAAATCTCCGCCTTTCCAAGTAAAATCAGCAAGCTGATCTTTGTTCCCACAAACGTTGTCATTATTCTTCGTGTCGAAACTAAACAAGTCGCCGTCTAAATCTGCCTTCGCGATAAAGCGAGCACCCGTGGCGTCAACTATCAAATCTTTTCGCAAGGTTACATTTATCCCTTTGAGTATCTGCTTCCCATCTGTGGCGTCTTTATCAGTGCCGATATAGTAAGTCCCAGTTAATCGGAGTGGTTTTCCAGTGTTTGTTGCTTGTTGCAATGCGTTTTGAAGTTTCGATGCTTTACCGTTCGGATTGGCTGGGTTACTACTGCAGTCTGCAGCTATCCCTTGACCTACCCACAGCATAGTGCTGCACGTAGCAAGTATTCTCAGGGAATTTTTTATATTTGTTCTCATAGTTAATTCCTGTTCTTTCCACCAATCAAGGTTAGAAGTTATTGTGATTCTACAAAGTCATACATCGCGCTTCCCGCGAGCAAAAAGGCACCTACACCAAATAATTGGGAGTCATCTTTTGTTACTACATCAGGCTTCTCATTCACACCTTGCACCCACCCAAATTTTCCGTCTGGATGTACTGCTGATGACAGCACTTGCCACCCTTTCAATGCAGAGGGCAGGTATGTACTTTCATTTAACAAATCGTTATTAATGCCCCAGATTAATCCGTAGGTAAAAAAAGCCGTGCCACTGGTTTCTGGCTCTACATATCTCTCTCCTGCTAGCAATGACATAGGCCAAGCACCATCTTGCTTCTGCAGTTTCACTATTGCTGATGTAAGCTCTTGATAGAGTGATTCGTAGTAGGGCCGGTATTGATGGTCTTGAGGGAGGCTCTCCAAAGCATGTACAACGCCTGCGTATACCCATCCCATTCCTCTAGACCAAAAAACTTGTTCACCGAACTTGCCCTTTTTGTTGAAATAACGAGAGTCACGGAAAAGTAATTTGGTTTTCGGGTCTTGTAAGTAATCGATAGTTGCTTGGAACTCTTTGTGGGCGTAATCAGCATATTTAGGCTCGCCTGTAATTACTGAAAGCTCAAAAAATACTGGCGGCCCCATGAACAAAGCGTCAGCCCAACACCAACGCCATTGACAGTTATGTACGTTATCTTTATTTCTGCCGGCAACAAACTCAAGGCTATTGTCTGGCGCTTTCTCAATGAGCCAATCAATCGTTTCTGTTACTGGCGTAAGCGCTTCTTCGTTTTTGTGCCTGCGGTAGTACCAAAGGTTGGTTTGTCCGATAACGTGGTCATCGGCAAAGTATTTGACCTTACCCATTTTCCAGTCATGGGCGCTCCCCACATAACCAATCCAGTTTTCGTAAAAAGGGTTATCTGACCGTTCAGCAAGTTTGGTGAGTCCTTTATAAAAAGCGCCTTGAATCCATCGTCCATATGCTTCAGAGCCAGCCCGAGCACGACCTACATGTGTCATATGTTGTGTGCGCGCAACTTGCCAGTTTGCCACCTTTTCCATTTGTGCCATCACGTGTTCTTGTGTTGGCAATACGGCCTCAGCCTGCAATGAGGTTAGTGGTATATAAGCCATAGCGAACAAGCCGATTTTTATTCCGATAAACCGACTTATTTTGCGTATGTGGGTTTTCATCATGCATCCTTAAAGTTAACTGATTTAACGAAATACAGAGTAGTGAGTGGCTTAACTGCGAACCTGATTTGTGCTCAATGTTACATCGAAGTAAACTAGTAACACAATCAAAATCACTCACAAGTGGTCTTTTCTATTCTTGAGGTTGTTGGCGGCTTTTGTATTGCACGCCTCAATTTTATTGGGTGTTAACTATACGCTAGCTATTGATTTTGATGCGTTTGTGATGTTTTTAAACATTCTTATTGGTCACTCTTCCTTATGTAAAATATTTGTTTAAAAAATAAAACAATGCTTTAATGGTCAAAATCAATCATGTCTAGCGAGTTTAAAATGCGAGTTTGCGTTCTATTAGCCTTCTTGAAAAATATAATGCAGCTCAATACTCTTGATTTTCTCGAGTAGGCATCACCAGTAAACGCTGATTTTGAAAGGGATAAAGAAAATGCTGGTTTACTTACTGCGACCTTGGGCATTAGGCATAATGATTGTGAGCAGCTGTGTGCATGTAAGTGGTGCGGCTAATCCAGCACGAGACGCCACCCTCAATAGCGAGAGTTTAACCCCGAATATTCTCTTCATATATACAGATGACCAGGCTCCATGGTCGATAGAAGGTAAAAGCCCCAATGCTGTTTCCCCAAACCTTCAACGCTTAGCCGAGCAAGGTATGTCTTTCCCAAATGCTTATACCACTACGCCCGTATGTAGCCCTTCCCGAGCAGGATTGCTCACTTCCCGCTATGGCTTTGAACTCGGTATAGACGACTGGATAAATGATAACCTTAAAAGCAAGACGCTCACAGGCCACCAATTCGATGTAGGGCTTTCGGCAACAGTAGATTCTTGGCCTAAAAAGTTGCAAGAAAACGGCTATTACAATGGCTTGATTGGCAAGTGGCATTTAGGAAAGCAAGCTGAACATCATCCTCAAAATTTTGGCTATAACGAGTTTACAGGTTTTTTAGGAGGCGGAACTTCCCCCGCTGATCCTCAATTACTTGTTAATGGTGTCCAGGAGAAAGAAACGGGGCTTACCGTCGATATTCTCACTGACCATGCCATGGATTTTTTAAGTAGAAATAGACACAGGAAGTTTGCCTTATCATTGCATTATAGGGCGCCTCACTATCCATTTGAGCCTGTCTCAGGGAGTGATTTAGATGCTATCAGTGACGATGTAGATTTAATACATCCTGATTATCCCGATCTGAATACTCAAAGAGCAAAGAAATTATTACGCGGATATTTAGCATCTGTTAAAGGTATAGATAGAAATGTCGGCAGACTGCTGGACCATTTAGACGAAGTGGGACTTTCTGAAAATACTGTGGTCATTTTTACCTCTGACCATGGTTACGTCATCGGACAAAATGGTATTTGGCATAAAGGTAATGGTTTTTCGTTATTAAACAATCCACCTAAAGGCACAGAGAACATACCCAAGGGGCAGCGCCCCAATCTATTCGATGCCGTGCTTAAAGTACCTCTTATCGTTCGTTGGCCCGGTAAGGTGCCTGCGGGTACGGAAAATGCCTCAACCGTATCAAATCTTGATTTCTTCCCTACTCTCATGGATATAGCCAAACTGGATATACCTAGTGAAACAGTCATTAGAGGGCAGAGTGTAATCAAAGCGTTAAGAGATGAAAGCGTAGTAGTAAGCACTGATTACTTTGCCGCTTATTCAACGCTGCATCAGTCGATTACTGGCATGAGAATGTATAGCGATGGCCAATATAAACTAGTTAGAGACTTCAAGAACAAAGGGCGAGATGAGTTCTATTACTTAGATGGAGACCCTCTCGAGACCGACAACTTGCTTGAGACTGAACTAACTGACGCTGAAAAGAAGACATTAATAAGGCTGGACGACACGCTCAAAAAGAAAATGTTCGAGTTGGAGGACCCACTTTCAGTTAGTTTTACACCCGTGCACCTTAAAGGTCGTTAACTATCGTGCTTTAGTGAGAGTGTTTCATAGGAAAGTGAGTACTCGGGAATTGGCTGAACGTGGTCGCGTGATTGACAGCCCAACGTCATTCTAAATGAACAAAATACGGAACAAATTAAATATGAAGAATAAGTGGCTTATGTTGTTGTTTGTAGTGCAGCTATTTGGTTGTGCTTTCTTTACGAATGGCAAAGAACCCTCAACGCCGCAAGATAATTATGCTTCTTTGCCTTCGTTATCACTTCATTCAACGCCAATTCTTTTGGGCAGTAGTTTATTGGTTGGTAAGTCTCACACGTCAGATGGCTCAGACCGCGCTGTAGATGGAAAACCTCGTTTTTCTGGTGTTATGGGAGCGCAAGCAGTTACCTACAAGGGCTACCAATATGTGATTTACTATACAGCAAAAGATAGGGGAGGTTACGGTGACCTTTTTGCTGAAGTGGTTGTCGCACGCAGAAAAGTAACGGGGCACGACTGGCAATACGCCACCTTGCCTGTCTATCGACTAACTTCTGATGACGCACATAACCGCCAAGCCATCGAAATATCAAAAGGCGACGGCGCCATTCATATTTCTTTCGATCATCATAACTCAGATCGCATCAACTACGCGCGCACCGCTGCAGGAGTCGCAGACCACCCGGAAACCGTTGACTGGAACGACGATATCTTTAAATTTAAGCGAAACCTCGGCTTTTCCAACGATGCGGTAAGTCGCGTTACTTATCCAAAGTTTTACTCGTTAGACAGCGGAAATGTACTTATGTATTTCCGAGAGGGAGGTGCAGCAAAAGGTGAAATGCGGCTCGCACTTTATGATGCCAAAAATAGCGATTGGCAGTTCATTCGCAATCTATCTTCAAATGACGGTGTTTATCTTCAAAATGTGAATGGCAATAAAAAGCCTTCAACTAGAGGCCCGTACTTAGCTGGTGGTGGCCCAAAATTTGATGCTAATGGTCGCATGCACATCAGCTGGGTATTCAGAGAGAAGCCGATAAATTGTAACCCTGGTACAAGCAATGGGTCTGACCGCAATCATGGTATCTACTACGCCTACAGCGATGATGAGGGGCTCACTTGGTATAATAATGCGAGCAATCTAGTCGCTGATACTCGAGAAGGCGAGGTGTTATCTGTTGAAACACCAGGATTAGAAGCTGTCCATGTGCCTACAACACTAAGGCCATCTAATGTTTCCCACAATTCTGTAATCGATACTAAAACAGGTGATTATCACCTCCTACTTAGTCATAAAACATCCTTAGATGGTCCAGCGCGGGTGCATCATTATGTTCGCGACATATCCGGCAAGTGGCAAAAACGAGTCTCTGATTTTAACGCTTCAAACGTTACTTTAACGTTCTTAGATGACAGGTTGTTTGCTTTTGCAGGAAGAGGCGATGCCAGAATTTTCTATTCTGATAGAACAGACGGCTTTACTGAATGGCATAAAATCGAAATGCCAAATGTAGATAATGAGCTAGTCACAATTGAGGGCGGGTATATCACGTGGGATCTCAGCTTATTAAGCCATGGGGTTGCAAGTATTGTTTGGCAGCATGCACCAAAAATTAATGGTGAGCCTAGCCCCATTTACGTTTATGACTTTGAGCTAGGAAAAATAGAGCCAAGTGAGTAGAGCGTGATGCTCTTTATATTTTTTCTTTTAGAAATAAATTAAATAACGGGAGTGTGCTTTGCGCTGATTATTGTTAATTATTGCTGTAGTTTTTGTCTCATTGAGCGCAAATGCTGAATCAATAAAACAGGCGTTTGAAAGTCCTGAAGATAGTCATAAACCATGGGTATTTTGGTATTGGATTAATGGCAATATTACTGAGGAAGGCATAAAAGCAGATCTCGAATCAATGGCTGATGCCGGATTAGGAGGTGTGGTGTTGATGCACATTAATGAGCATCATGTTATTCCCGCAGGCCCTGTTGAATTTCTTTCAGAAGAATACCAGTCACTACTCGCTTATACCTTTGAAAAGGCTTCTGAGCTTGGTTTGAAAGTGAACCTTTATAATAGTGAAGGGTGGTCAGTCGCTGGTGGTCCTTGGATAAGCCCTAAAGACGGTATGAAAGAGCTGTCTTGGAGTGAGCAACAAGTCCATAGCCAAACTCAGCCTATAATTTTCCCCGCTCCTCATGCTCCCTTGAATTTTTATAAAGATATAGCTGTACTTGCCTTCCCAACATCTAAAGCGCACATGGAGCCAGAGTTTCAAGAACGTATCGCGATGGCCAGAATTTCAGGGGTTACGCCAAAAGTTACCGAGCCTGCTATAAATGCTTTCGATGGTGATTGGAATACAGTGGTGTATCCCAAGGTTGATGACGAAACCAAACAGCGCTTTATTCAATTTGACTTTTCTGAGGAGTATACGTTTCGTAACGTTTTTGTGAAATTTGCAGCTTATGGAATGATGGGGAGAAACCACCTTCTTATATCAAATGATGGTGAGAATTATCAGGATGTCGCATTTTCAAAACGAGGGCAAATTTATGATGACATCAGCTGTTTTCAGTTTGAACCGGTAAAGGCGAAACACGCAAAAATTGTGTTCGAGCCTACTGACAATAAGCTCTTGTACACAGCGATGCCGAAAGTGGATGTCGCGGTGCGGGAAGTAATTTTTGACAACAAACCGCGTATTGCGAACTGGTGTCAAAAAGCAGCGCATATATTCCCGTTTCATATGCAAGAAACAGAGCGCGAAGCAATGAATGCCTCGTTAGAGAGTAACGCGAGTATCAATCTTGATTCAATTGTTGACGTTACGCAATATCTTGACGAAAACGGTCGCCTTAACTGGACGCCACCTAGTGATAATTGGACCGTAATTCGGTTTGGTATGTCTTCTACGGAAGCGGTTAATCGACCGGGTACGGCGAAAGGCGAAGGGCTTGAAGTTGATAAATTGAGCGAACGTGCGCTTGATAAGCATTTTGAGCATTACATTAAAAACGTAGCAAGTCGTTCGCAAGAACACGTAGGCGATTCATTTGTATCAACCCACGCCGATAGCTGGGAAGTAGGGCGGCAAAATTGGACGCAGGAGTTTGAAATAGACTTCAAAGAGAGACGTGGTTATTCACCTATTCGACTTCTTCCTATTACGCTGGGGTATACCGTAAAAAATGCAATGTTCAGTGAGCGTTTTCTTTGGGACTACAGAAAAACACTGGCAGAGCTTATTGCTGAGCGTTTTTATGGGGGTATGCAAAAGCGTTCAAACGAACTAGGTTTGAAGTTTTCAGCGCAATCGATGAAACCTTTTATAGACAACCTTCAAGCGTTGGGGAAAGCGGATATTATTTATGCTAATAGTGCATTTCGTTCTATTAACCCTGCAGAAAATAGGCCTAATCAAGAATTTGCTTACCTGACTGCCAAAATGGCAGCATCCGCAGGCTCTATTTACAATAAGCCTGTTCGTTCAGAGTCCTTCACTTCATTGCCTAAAGCGAATAGGTGGCTAAGTCACCCGCTAACTTATAAGTCGCAAGCTGATACCGATTTGGCTGCCGGGGTGACGTTGACAACGCATCATCTCTTTACCCATCAACCCTGGACAACGTTAGAGCCGGGCATGACACTTGGTTACTGGGGTTTACATTTTGAGCGCACACAAACATGGTGGCATGAGATAAACACATGGAATGAGTATTTGACACGTGCCCACTCCATGCTCAGCAAAGGGCAGCCTGTGTTTGATGTATTGCACTTATTAGGTGATGACTCAGCAACGACATCTGACAAGGAATTTGCTTTGAAAACGCTGCCTGAGGGCTACGATTTTGAATTTATCTCGACAAATGGGCTGATGAACCACGTTGATGTAAATGAGCGAGGGCAGCTAGCTTTTGAATCGGGGAGAACCTATAACCTTTTGTCCATATCGCCCGACGTGAGCATGCGAGTAGAAGTACTGGAGCAAATAAAATCTCTATTAGAGAGAGGGGTAACGGTTGTAGGTTTACCTCCCACTTTTTCGCCAAGTTTGGAAGGCTCTTTTGATATCTCGGGCACTGATGGACGAGTTCACTATTTAGCCGACGAAATTTGGGGCGCGGGATTTAAGAGCCAAGTGTTTAAAACCCTAGAAGACGCATTGAACCATAAAGGTATTCAACCAGACGTGCTAATTTCTCACACTGATAACCGATTTGTTTGGCGACACCACGATGTATCTGAAGAGAACACGGATGTGTATTTCATCAGTAACCTCGATCAAATGGCTGCCGAAATAGAATTGGACCTGAGAGCTAAAGGTAAAGTGGTTGAAATCTGGGATCCGCTGTCAGGTAAACGACTTCTCACCAGTGATTACGTGGTTGAAAACGGTCGCACGCGGTTTACATTACACTTTGATCAAGCACAGTCTTTGTTTGTTGTTTTAGCGCCACAAAAGAGTACCGGAAAGCTACTTAACACTAGCCCTATTCGGCAATTACAGGTGCTAGATTCACCGTGGCAGGTAGATTTTATTAAAGGGGTAAAAAAACCAAACGCATTAGCGCTTAACGAACTCATCGATTTGTCTCAACATGTGAATGAAGATGTCAGGTATTTCTCTGGTACTGTTCGCTATGAGACTGAGTTTGAAATGGCTGATTATTTACCAACGTCCCAAAGTTACCTTCTTAGCCTTGGCGAAGCTTTTCAGTTTGCTCGTGTAAGGCTAAATGGTCACGATCTGGGACTGAGAATGTGGGCACCTTATCACTTTGATATTAGCAATATCATTCGAAGCGGAGCCAACCGTTTGGAAATAGAAGTGACTACTCTTTGGCCTAATCGTTTAATTGGCGACGAGCGCTTGTATCCTGAAACGGCAACTTGGAAGGAAAATGGCTATCAAGGCTTTCAGTTAACGAGTTTTCCGAAATGGCTAAAAGGAACTGCGCCTGAACAACCAGGGCGTCGGAGCACGTTTGCTACATGGAAGCATTGGAACAAAGATGATGAGTTACTTCCATCAGGACTGCTAGGGCCTGTGAGTATAATGGTTCAAGATAGGAATTGATGCATCGACGTTCTTGGTAGTAATTGAGGCGAGTATGCCCTTTCAAAAGCCTTTTTTTGAGGGCATGCGTCTACTCTAAATAATGTTGTTTTTGAGGAGCTTAGCCGCGTAGTCTGCCGCTCGCGCCGTTATCGCCATATAAGTTAACGATGGGTTTTGGGTTGCGCTAGATGCCATGCAGGCACCGTCGGTAACAAATAAATTGGGTATATCGTGTGCTTGGCCCCAGCCATTGAGAATCGATGAATCTGGATTTTTTCCCATACATGCTCCGCCCATCTCGTGAACCTGCATACCCATCGGAATATGTTTATTTTCTGGTGTCGCTTTTACCTGAATGTTGGTGCACCCACCTGCTTCGAGTATCTCTTGGATGTCTTTGGCCGCTTGTTTAATCATTTTTCTTTCATTGGCTTTAATTTCAGCATCGATATGAAGTAACGGCATGCCCCACTCGTCTTTTTGGGTAGGGTGTAGAGTGGCTGCATTCTCGTAATACGGTAAAACCTCGCCATACATAAATGCCCTGAAACGCCATGGGCCGGGCTTTCCAACGCTTTCTTTAGCAATAATGCCGATACCTTTTGATTTGGAATTCGGTGAGGAGAATGAGCGGTTTTGTGCTGTGGTTTGAAAACCAAAGCCTCTTTCAAAATCTGCATCATCTTGCTTTTCGTGCCGGTAATTTGGAATGTAAGTAGCTATAGGACGCCGTCCGAATGCATACTTATCTTCACTTACCGGCACATCAGCGTTTGCTACAACGCCAGTGACGTGACCGAGTATATAGTGGCCCAGCATACCGCTGCTATTTGCAATACCATTTGGGAATGTTTTGGATGTAGAGTTTAACATTATTTGAACGGTGCCTAATGCCGATGCGCACATAAACACAACGCGACTCTTGTATTGCCTTCTTTCTTTCGTATTAGCATCGATGACAGACACGCCGGAGACTTTGTTATTGACGTCGTCGTAGTCAATACGCTCAACAATACTGTCTGTTATTACGGTTAGGTTTCCCGTTTTATGAGCTGCAGGTAATGTGGCAGACTGAGAGCTAGAGTACGCGCCAAAACTGCATCCTCTTCGACAGTACGAACGTGCCAGGCATTTACCTCTACCTAGTGCAGTTTGTTCTTCAGTGGGCGAGGTGAGATTAGCGGCTCTTCCTATAATAAGGTGTCTGTCTGTGTATTTTTTTGCAATATTATTGGAAATATATTGCTCAGCATAACTCATCTCCCAGGGTGTTTGAAACTCACCGTCGGGTAGGGTTTTTAAACCATCTTTATTCGCTGAAACGCCTATAAATTTCTCAACATAGCTATACCATGGAGCTAAGTCTTCGTAACCAATAGGCCATTCAATACCATGGCCGTCTTTCGCATTGGCCTCAAAATCCATTGGGCTCCATCGCAATACCTGCCGCCCCCATGTTAATGAGCGTCCACCGAGTTGATATCCCCGCGTCCACATAAATGGCTTACCTTCGGGATAGCTGTAAGGGTGCTTCTTATCGTCGACAAAAAAGTGAAGTGCATCGGTTTTATATAAGTGCCCTTTTTTTCTCAACGTAGCGTAGTGACCATTTTCTGCGAGCGTTTCTTCTGGCATTCCTCGGTTTTGTAAATCCCAAGGTGCTTGAAAATCTTTGTACTCAGGGCCTCTGTGATCTACATTTCTACCCCGCTCAATAACTAATGTATTGAAGCCTCGCTCACAAAACTCTTTTGCTGCCCAGCTGCCCGTAATTCCTGAACCAACAATAATGACGTCATAGTCGTTGTTCATAAGTATTTTCTCTCGTAAATAACGTTTAGCTCATCCTGTGAAAGACTTCCTCGATAGCCACCAGGAACAAGAAAAAAGTTGGGGTTGGCTATTTCAGATGAGTAGTGAATATGAAAAATAAGTGCTTTGAATCGTTTGTATGCAATGGAGAAGTCGCCTTTACCCGTGTCGAAAACGACCTCGTCGATTTGCTCTACAAAGGTCTGACGATTTTCTTTACTCAGTGACAGGTAGTTTGCATTAAATGCGGTTCTTGCGCGTTGCAAAAACTCAGATAAGAACAAAGTAAATTGCTGTTGGGTAGAGGGGGCTGACCAAGATATCATTAACTCATCAAGTACCTGTGCGGTGTGAGAATCTACTGCACCGGGGGTGTCAGTGCGGGGTATCATAATGTCCACAATATCGTAAACCAGCGTAAATTGTTCAGCATCAAAAAAAACCGCATCCGACTCAAAAACAGTAAGGTTGAGAGTCTGTTTTAGCTCTGATGGTAAAACAGAAGCTGAAACTACATACAGCATAGAGCCCAAAAATATACGTCTGTTTATTTCCACGTTACCCTCTTCTTGTTTCGACTCGGGAAATGTAATGACGTTGATACTACCTATAAAAACAAGCCAAAAGCAATCATTATCAATCAAAATAATTTACATTGTTTTGACATCAATGTAATAGGTAGCAGGATAGTAGTTGTAGGTGGTTTTATAGTTTCTGTTTAAAAATCGTCTTTGGGTAAGCCGGTGATGTTATCTAGTAGTAGCGTCTTATTGGGAGTAAGTTCTATATGGCTTTTGTACGGTAACGCTTTTGCAGATGGCTGGCTGCCGTAGTAATTTAGGCCCATCAAAACATTCTTATAGTGAAGCGCTACCATAAAAGGTGTGAGCGCAAAATCATAAAATGCCACTTCATCTATAGCCCCCGCATAGGCCTCTGCGGCGTGCCCTTGAGCGTTAGGAGAATTGCCAATATTGGCTAAACCCGCTCCACCGCTCAATACTTTTGAGCCAGGGGGATATCGGTAAAGTGCGCCTACTTTTCCGTCGATATAAATTGCTTTTATCCCACTTTCAACGTCATAAGTTGCTGCCACATGGTGAAGGTTTCCATCTTTTAACTGCTGAAGCGTTGGACGTCCGTCTCTGCCGTCTAGAGGTAGTTTGAGCTCGTGGTAGCCTTGGCCTAAAATGTACAACCCGAAGCTGAGAGACTCTGCATAATTGCCTGCTGGGACAACTATTGATTTACTACGGTCATTTTGAAAGCTAAGCAGCATTCTATGATCTTTATCACTTTGATCTTTTCTGAAAATCTCATCAATTTCACCGTATCGGGTGGTATTAGGGCCTTCTCCACTATATAAAGGCTTAATCAATGCTTCTATGGTGACACCATCAATAACGGAGAACGAACCTGTTGCGGGCGCACTTCCGCCTCCGCTACCCACGTTAATTCTTGCATGCTTTGTGTTATCAAAATAGAAAGCGCCTTTCCCAACAAGTCCATCGATGCGTTGAGCTCCGCTACCGGAAACTCCGACTGCGCGACCTGCAAAGTCCGCCACCCTGTCGCCAACATCATCGAAGTTCCAAAAGTGTTTGGGGCGCCATGTTTTAGGAAAGATTCTTGCTTTGATATTACCAGAGACCGAGGTTGTATCACTGTCAACACTTACGGTTAACTTGCCCGAATGCATCTGAATATCAGAGGCGTTGGCAGAAATAGTAATAGTCTTATTTGAATGAGAGATTACGTTAACCTCACCGCTTTTTAGCTCAATTTCGGTAGAATTAAATAATTTAAAGTGTGAATGAGCAGAAAGCATTAAGCTATCACCAGAGCGTAGTTCAAGCTCGACCGGTCGTTCGGTTTTGTACATACCAGGATAAACGAGCGTGTTTTGGACGTTTCCATTTTCGTCAATTAACAGCTCCCCACTAACTAATTTTCCTATAAAGGGTTCGTCGGGAAGTGGTTTGAATTGAATAATTAGGTATACCACCAGCATGCACAGCACGGTGAGTCCCCCCGCTAAATAAAACTTACGTTTTGTACTTGCGGTTCTCTTTTCAGAGGTGGCTTCATAAGGTTGGCTTTGAAGAGGTAAACTTGAAGCGTGAGTGGGCCGCACAATAAGTTCGTCGACGAAGGTTTTACGCCTGACTATTTCGAGTTCTGGAATAGCATTCGATTTAAGATGAATGTGAAATTCGATGTAATCAAGGTAAAACCGTTGAGCCTGCTCATCGTTACTCAACAGTGATTCAAGTTTTTGAAGTTGGTTCGATGTAACGGTACCGGCGCATATATCATCTGCTATGGCCCGCACTTCATTAAACCTTTCTGAGCGATTCAAGTGTCGTGCTCCACTTTTTGTTTATCAACGCAGTCGAAGAGCTTACGGCGAAGCAAGTGGATAGATTTACGAATACCAAAAATCGAGCGCCCAGTTTTGTCTGCAAGTGCCTGTGCGCTTAAATTTTCTATGTAAAAACCATAATATAATTGGTGTGCGGAAGTAGAGAGGTGAGAAACGCAATGCTGCAGCATGCTCCATCTTTGATCTGTATTCTCATGATGGGCAGCAACCGCTGACATCTGCTCTAGCAACTCATCACTCAACCCTGAGACGAGTTTTTTTTGTTGTCTTCGGTACGTTCTTACACAGTTAAACACTATAGTATTTGACCATTTTCTAAAACTCGTTCCTCGCTCAAAAGTCTCGAATTCTTTCCACAGAATAACGCTTGTCTCCTGAAAAATATCATCTGCAGCTGCTTTGTCTAAAACAAAGGCATAGATATAGGCGTACAGACGTTTCTTTTCCGATTCAAACATTGCCGAAAACAAGTCTGAAGTTGTATGCAAAGAACCTCGATACTCCTGTGGTGATGGCATGTTTTGAGACACCTTACCCTCTCTTTTACGACGCGAACATCAAATTCATCGCGACAGTTCACTACTCATGTCAGCAGAGTAAACGTCACACAATTAGTGTATGCGCAACACTGTAATATTTTACGCAAATTTAACATTTAAGACATTGTTTGACCATATTTGATTGAATTTAAATTTTAAGGGTATCAATCTCACAATTCGGTGCCTTTTCTAACTATATAAAGTCTGATTTGAGCCAAACAATGTCATATTATCGTTACTCACTATTATGTTTACTCGCTATTTTGGTTGTCGCCTGCGAGCACGAAGAGCCTGACTTCGTCAATGACAATGAGTCATCACTAATAGCTCCTCCCATTGGACTTATGGTGGGAGAAGGGATGGTAAATCCCATCGGCCACTATGAGAGCGTGCCACGTTTTAGTTGGCAGCTTGACACCGAGTCTTCTCAGCTAGCTCAGCAAAGCTACCAACTTCAAGTTGCAAGCGACGATGCATTCAAGCCCAAACAAATCATTTGGGATAGCGGAAGAGTAACCTCCTCTAAAAACGCTTGGATAAGACCTGAAGGCCTCACTTTGGAATCGAGGCAACGCGTTTTTTGGCGAGTTAAAACATGGGATGTACAAAGCAATAGTTCACAATGGAGTGAAATACAGACGCTCGAAACTGGCTTATTGAGAAACAGTGATTGGCACGCTCAATGGATAGGGCATCCAGACACTAGTGAGCGTACAGAAGTGCTTAGTCCTAACGCTATTGAGCAACCAGATAACCAATACTACCCGCCACAGTATTTACGCAAAAACTTTGAGCTTACTAAGCCGATTAAGCGGGCTCGTTTATATGTCACGGCCAAGGGCGTTTTTAAGCCATTCATCAATGGTCAGGCTGTCAGTGAAGATGTCATGACTCCGGGATGGACGCCATATCATAAGCGTATTGAGACGCTGACTTACGATGTGACTCATCTATTACAACAAGGCGCTAATGCCATTGGTGCTGCATTGGCAGAAGGGTGGCAAGGTCGAATCTTCCATCCTACAAAGCAGGATTACGTAACACCACTGCGTCTTATTGCGCAGCTTGAGGTCACTTTTGAAGACGGCACTAGCTCGCGAATTGTAACGGATGAAAGCTGGCTATCAACGGACCAAGGCCCCATTCGCGCTGCGGGTAATTACGATGGTGAGCGCTATGATGCGAATTACGAAATGCCCGGTTGGAATACTCCAGAGTTTGATAGCGAGGGCTGGAAACGTGTTTACGCTGAGCCACTTGAGCCTGTGGTTAAGCTGCAGCCGAAACGTCATGCGCCAGTGAGAGTAACAAAAACAATTCCTGCTATCGCACTTGTGAGCGTGAAAGATGGTGTAGCCATTTTCGACATGGGTCAAAACATGGTAGGCGTGCCCGAAGTATCGCTACCGGTGAAAAAGGGCCAAACCGTAAAAATTCGTTTTTCTGAAGCACTGCAAGGCGAGGAATTCTATGTTAAAAATTTACGTTCGGCCAAAAGTACCGATTGGTACATTCCTAACTCTGATGGCCTAATTACCTATCAATCAACATTTACGTTTCATGGCTACCGTTACGTAGAAGTGTCGGGTTATGACACAACAGCAACGCCAGCGCTGGATTGGGTTACAGGGAAGGTGCTTCATTCTGATTTCGATGTATATGACAATTTTTCCAGCAACCATAGCAAACTTAATAAGTTATCAAGCAACGTATCGAGGGGGCTAAGGGGTAACTTTCTTGATATTCCAACCGACTGTCCGCAGCGCGATGAGCGGTTAGGCTGGACGGGTGACGCTCAAGTTTTTGTACGCACATCCTTATACAAAGCAGACGTTTACGCATTTTGGGCATCATGGCTAGAGAGCATGCGAGAAGAGCAAGGCATTGACGGAATGATCCCCAAATTTGTGCCGTTTCGCCCGTTTCTTACTGAGGGAACCGCCGCTGCCTGGGGTGATGCGGCAACTATAGTTCCATGGGAGTTATATCAGCATACAGGCGATTTAACGGTCCTTTCGGAAAATTACTCAATGATGAAGCGGTGGGTAAAATTCACCGAATTTAATAGCTTTGACTATATTTCAAATATCGGTACATACGGTGACTGGCTACAGCCTTTTACAGAAAACGGGCGTGCATCAGGTGACACGCACCCAGATTTGATAGCTACAGCCTATTACGCGCGCTCGGTCGACATTTTGGCCAAAACTGCACAGGCGCTAGGCTATGAATCTGACGCTCATCAATATCGACGATTATTTAATAACATTAAGCAAAAATTCAGAACGTTCTTTTTTGATGACGCCCTTAACGTTGTAAGCACAACGACTAAGCAAATTAAGCGGGAAAAAGGGAGACGGCTTAAATCACCAAAAACTGTTGAACTTAATCTCAAAACTACTCAAACAAGTTATTTACTGCCGCTGGCGTTTGGTTTGTTTTCAGAGGACCAACAAGCCACTGCAGTTGAGAAGTTATTAGACTTGCTAGAGAAAAGCGATCGGCATTTACGTACCGGTTTTCTCGGTACACCTATGCTGCATCAAGTGCTTCAGCAATATGGCCACAGCGAATTGATGTACGATATTTTGCTGAAGGAAACCTATCCGTCGTGGTTCTACTCAATCAACAATGGCGCAACGACCACTTGGGAGCGATGGAATTCGTATTCTATTAAAGACGGTTTTAACAAAGCAAATATGAATTCACTAAACCACTATGCTTACGGTGCAGTGGCTGAGTGGTTTTATACAGGAATGCTTGGAATAAGAGCACTAGAGCCAGGGTTCAAAACGTTTCAAATTAATCCGCAGTTCACGAGTAAGCTGAATAACTTACAGGGCACTGTGCCAACCACAAATGGCGATATTAGCGTGGCTTGGTCTATTACCGCCAATCAATTATCAATGAGTATCACTGTTCCCAAAAACACCCGAGCTGAATTGAAACTTCCGTCTATTAAAGAGTTAACACTGACCCGAGATGGTAAGGCGTTGGCAGATACGGACTTATGGCTTGAGCCAGGTTCTTATAGCGTCTCGGGCAATATGAGCACCTTAAAATAACGTGTTCTAAGCTCCTCAACCACATTTTTTGCAAGCGTTAATGGACAATAAAATATGCGTACAAAAGAAATAATAATTGCTAGCATCATGCTACTCGGCTCGGTTTTACCTCATTCTGCGCTTGCCGTTGAGTGGACAGCAGAGTGGATTTGGGCAAAAGAACGTTTTACCGATCCAAATACTTGGATGGCATTTCGTAAGGAAATTAGCCTAGATGAAAAGCCTCAAGAAAGCTTTGCTTACATCAGCGCAGATACCAAATACTGGTTGTGGATTAATGGTGAACTTGTGGTCTTCGAGGGAAGTTACACCGGGGGGCCGTCCCCGGTAACACCTGCGCCACGTACTGATTTCTTTCCTATTGCATCTAACAAATACTACGACCAAGTTGATATCAGCCAATACCTCACTGAAGGCACCAATACTATTGCGGCATTGGTATGGTACTACGGTGACAACGGACAAAAGGGCACCCATATCTCGTCTAACAAAGGGGGCTTTATCTTTCAGGCTGAAGTGGGCGATACCCAGGCTATTTCTAATGACTCATGGAAAGTAAGCCCACACCCAGCTTACGCCACGAAAGTGACAAAGCAATCTCCGTATCGCGTGGCTGCATGGAACATTAACTATGATGCCAGAAATAGCATGGGAGATTGGACGGATAATGCTTGGTATATGCCCGGCTATGACGATACGTCATGGCAACAAGCAAAAAGCCTGCACCGCCCACCGCGCGCGCCTTTTAATGCACTATCCCCGAGTGAAATCCCAATTCTTAACAACTATGGATTAGCGTACTGCGAGAACTATCCAGCCAGCAAGTTTCCCTTTGTGAGTAACGGCGAAACCATTAAATGTGTGCTTGATTTTAATAAAAATGTGACGCCCTATTTTGATATAGAGGCGGAACAAGGCCAAACCGTACATATCGATTCGAATATGCGACTTAACACCATTGAGACTGAGTACACGACAAAAGAGGGTCGACAGCAGTTTGAGTCGTATTCATGGTTTAACGCCCGCACCATAGAATACACCTTTCCAAAAGGTGTGACAGTGCATGGCTTAAAATACCGCTGGACTGGGGTTGGCTCAACGCCTGGCAATTTTGAAGCAGACGATACTTGGTTTACGCGTATTTGGCAGATGGCTGAAAATACCTTGTACATTTGTGCCCGTGATAACTTTATGGATACCCCTGACAGAGAACGTGGTTTATGGATTGGCGATGTAGCCGATCAGGCTAGCTATCTGTTTTACTCAATGGATAAGCCTGGACGAGACTTACTTAAAAAGGCGATTAAAGTAACACTTGCCTTTAGCGATAGTGAAACCGGTATTTTCGCTGGTTTAGGGCCTGGTCGATTTAGAGAATTGCCCGCACAGAGTTTACAGTTTATTGAGCAAGGTATTTGGCACTACTACTATAATACAGGCGATCGTGAGACGCTTGAGTTTGCCTATCCTTATGTGCATAAGTACCTCACATTGTGGGGCACCCGTGAAAACGGCCTCGCCACGTTTAGAAGTGGTGCCTGGAAATGGACAGACTGGGGGCCGCAAGACACCATAGATTATGACGTTATTCAAAATGCACTGTATTACAGTGCGCTGGTATCTGCGCGCAAGATGGCCGGGGCGCTAGGTAACGATACTCATCTCTGTTTCTATGACAGCCGCATTGCCACGCTAAAAAACGCATTCAGGGCGACTTTTTGGCAAAACGGCTTTTACAGCAGTAACCCCCAACAGTTTAAAGATGACCGAGCTAATGCGGTTGCAATCTTGTTCGGTTTAGCCGAGGAGTCGCAATACAACTCAATAGTCGACAACGTATTAGTACCCAACCACTTTGCCAGCCCGCATTTTGAATGGATGGTTTATAACGCCATGGCAATGGCTGGGCGTTATGATGAAGCGCTCTCTAGAATGAAAGAACGTTATGGCAAACAGGTAGCTAACCCAGTTAGGTCTACGTTAACCGAATACATGAACGGCGGTGGAACTGAAAATCATGCATGGAACGCACCTAGCACGGTACTGAGCAAATATATTGCCGGCATAGCGCCAACTTCTGTGGCCTGGGAGACATATCAGATTATGCCTAACATGGCGCACATGAAACGCATTGAACAACGTGTGCCTAGTGTGCAAGGCGATATTGATTTTGTAATCAGCCGCACCTTAGAAAACCTTACGCTTGAACTCACCTCCCCAGTTAATACAGTGGCTATGGTAGGAGTGCCCAAAAAGTATTTTGATATCAGTAAAATATCCGTTAACGGCAAAGTAGTGTGGCAAAACGGGCAAGCTAGAAACAATGTGAGCGGTGTGAAGTTTGTGTCAGAGACGTCAAAATACATCAATTTTAAAGTTGACCCAGGCATCTGGGAAATAAATGCAACTTAAGTTTTAGAGGTAGAAATGAGATTAGTATTTAAAAACTTAGCTGCGCTTATGCTTGTGTTTTCAGGTGTATTATTCAGCGTAATGACTCATGCCAGTCAATCTGGGCAATCTCCTAACATTGTGGTGTTCTTGATTGATGATCTTCGACCTGACTTGGGCGTTTATGGTCACAATCAGGTGCATAGCCCCAATATCGATCAGCTGGCCAGCGAGGGCGTGAAGTTTACTCGGGCCTATGCGCAACAAGCGATATGCGGCCCTTCTCGGGTAAGCATTATGACAGGCTTGAGACCAGAGACTACGGGCCTGTATACCATTAGGAAAAATGGGCGACTTAGACCTAATCAGCCAAATGTGGTGTCGATGCCCCAATTGTTTAAAGCCAATGGCTACAAAACCATTAGTATTGGTAAGGTTTACCACAGTACAGTCGACGATGCGGAAAACTGGTCTACTCATATTAAAAAGCTCGATAATTTTTACGCCATTGACGGTAATAAAGAGAAACGGTTTGCTTATGAGGCTGGTGAAGTAGAAGACGACTTTTATAAAGATGGGAAAGTAGCCAGCGATGCCATACGCGCGTTAAAAGAGCTGAAAGACGAAAAGTTTTTAATGTTCGTTGGCCTCAGTAAGCCGCATTTGCCTTTCAACGCCCCCAAACGTTATTGGGACCTTTATGACAGCGACGAGTTTGCAGTGCCAGGTCGAAATAAGCCAGAGGACATGTATCGCCTTGCACTCACAAACTGGGGCGAGCTTAGAATGTATGGTGGTATTCCAAAAGAAGGCGACGTTGGTGATGAACTGACCAAAAAGCTTATTCACGGTTATTACGCATCGGTTAGTTATATGGATGCACAAGTGGGCAAAGTCATGCAGGCGCTCGATGAGATGGATTTGCGAGAAAATACCATGGTTGTGTTGATGAGCGATCATGGTTACAAGCTAGGTGAGTATGGCGCGTGGAACAAGCATACTAATATGGAGCTGGATACCAGAGTTCCACTGATTGTCAGTCGAGAGCTTTCTCATAGCGCGCGCGTAGCGAATCGAACTTCGTCTGCACTGGTTGAAAATATCGATATTTTCCCGACACTCGCCGAGGCGGCAGGCCTCACTATGCCTGAAGTAGATGGGGAAAGTATGCTGTCTCTTGTCGACAATCCCGACCATTCATTCAAACAGGCTGCCTATAGCTTGTTTAATCGCGGCAAGATTATGGGCGTAACAGTAACAGATGGGCAGTGGCGATACACACAATGGCGAGATGCCACCACGCAGGAAATAAAGTTTACAGAATTATACAATCACACAGTGTCTGATATTGCACGGGTCAACGAGTCTGGAAAGCCCGCTTTGCAAAAAATAGAAGAAAAGTTACGTAAACTTTTGCATGCAAAATTCCCCCTAGATGCTCCCTCTTTTTATCAAAAGCGAAACGTCAATAACAAGCAAATGCCGGTCACACTGGTTTCAGATTTTACAGATAATCATGCTCAAAAAGGCGAAGTATATGATTTTTTCGACGTTGCGGTGAGAACAGAAAGAGGCAGCCCAAAATCTATACCCGCGACGTTCGGACGAAGGCCTAAGGTAAATACAGTTAGATTGTTAGGGGGTTGGTTTAATCAGGATTTATCGGGCGATACCTATTTATGGGACGGTGAGCAGTATATCTATAACTTTGAGGCTGCATTCGCCAAGCTTGATAGTTGGTTAAAGGGCGACTGGGATATATTTCAGATCGTATTAGATAATCCACCCTGGGCCTTTCAGCGAGGCTATAAATTTGTAGAAGAGTCCGATGGTGAACACTATTTATTGAAGGATAAAGTGGGCGTGTATGGAAATGGGCTACCGCCGAACGATGCAACAGCATGGAACAATTACATTCGCGCCTTTATTACCGAACTGGTTGAACGTTATGGCAAAGAGCGAGTGCTTAAATGGCGATTTAGAGTGGGATCTGAAATAGATACCCGGCCACAGCACTGGGCGGCCACGCGAGAGGAATTTTTTGATCACTACAGCAATACAGTAGCAGCAATTAAGACTGTGCTACCTAGTGCAAAGGTAGGCGCTCACTTCAGAGAGGCCTCTCATAAAAGCCAGTATATTGATTATACTGGTAATAAAGAAAATGCCTATGCACCGCATTTTGTCTCCTGGGCAAAAGAAAATAACGTGCCCTATGACTTCTTAGCGATTTCTTACTACCCCCATATAACCCATCCTCACGAAATGGATATGGAAAAGGTTTATGCCAATCAGATAGCACCTATTTTGGAGCATGCAGATTATAACCCGGAAGCTAGCTTTGAAATTCATGAGTATAAATTCATTGTGAAAATGAAACGGGCAGGCTTTGTGAGTGTGGCGACTTCGCATAATTCAGCATTTTTTGCCATGCTCGGTAAAATGATGCTAACCCACAACATTAAAGAAGTTTTTCAGTGGGGTAACGTTCAAGAAGGGTCTTACAGTCCTGAAGCAATGACACAGCTAGCACTGTTTTCAATGGTGGGTAACACGCTCTACGAAAATACCTCAAGTGTTTCTAAAACGCTTAAGGGAAACACGGTGAACGGAATATTTACGAAAAGAGAAGCTGATGAAGGAATTGACGTGCTTACCTTCAGCTTTAATAACGAAAACATGGAAGCTCTCGAACCAGAATTACTTCAAATACATGTTCGTGTTGATAAACCTGCTGGCACACAGTTTCAATATCGTATGGCACAAATTGATAGCGAAACAAATATTGAGCAGCAATTCTTCAATGACTTTCCCAAATCCATGATTATTGAGAGTGAAGGCGGGTGGCGAAAAGCTGATGCTCATCCTACAGCATCTGTTCGCGATGCGTTAAACCAAGCAGGGCAGGACTCCTTTCGTGTGCATAGAGAAAAATATGGAAAAGTGACCTCCTTGAAATGGAGTGGCTGGATTGAGGGACGCACTCAACAGGCAAGCAGTGAAACGTCGACAGTGTCAATCGAAGCGTCTATACCTTCCTTCTCCGTGCAGAAGTACGAAGTGCGATGGGTGAAGGAATAGATATAAGAATCGTGTCGCACGTTTTACGCACGGTATTATGGAAATGTTAACAGCTTCTCAATCAGTACAAATAAAGCACAAGTATAATGGTTGTTAGAGAAGGGCTTGTAGTTTGAAATGGCTAAACTGGAGCTAGATAGCATGTAAGGATTGCTGTATTTTCTTTAGAAAGCATTTTTTTGGATTACCAATGACCTAATATGATTGTTTTTGATGAAATTGGGCGGGTTATTGTTTATCCTGTAAAACTAAATTAGTTACAACGGTATGTATTGGATGAACAAAAAACAGCAAACTATTACCTCCATTTTAGCGGCTTGTATTTTATCTGCTTGCAGCGCGACAGATGAGCAAGCTAGCGCTCCGGTAGTAAAAGAAACAGTACCTAACACAGTCACTTATTCTAAGAAAATTGATTGGCCGGAAAATAATGCTAAGTTTTGCGCAGCAGTATTAGATCACGCGACTATTCAGTACGATGGTTTTAGAAAAGCTTATACCGACACTAAAAATGTGCCCAGATCGTATAGCCAAGGAAAAGCAAGGTTAGAGCCGATGCTAGGTTGGACTACCGGTTTTGTTGCTGGGAGTTTTTGGAACTTATATGAACATAATCAAAATCAAAGTTGGTTAGACACGGCAACTGAATGGACAACTGCGCTAGAGAAGAATCAATACAATCGCAAAACCCATGATATTGGTTTTATCATCTACGACAGTTTCGGAAATGGCCTGCGATTAACCGACAATAAAGAGTACGAGACGGTTATTGTAAACGCCGCAAAAACCTTGATGGAACGTTACAACCCTAAAATTGGTGTTACCTATTCTTGGAGTTGGGGAACATGGGAATTCCCGGTCATTATCGACAACATGATGAATCTAGAGTTGTTGTATCGCGCATCTGAAATAACTGGTGACCCAGTTTACCGCGATGCTGCTATCAGCCATGCAACTATCACGATGGAACACCATTTCCGTGATGACTACAGTTCATTTCACTTAGTTAATTACGACAGAGAAACGGGTAAGCCTAACTGGAAACAAACATTCCAAGGTATTGCTGACGATTCCTCATGGTCTCGGGGACAAGGTTGGGGACTGTATGGTTACACCATGTCATATCGATTTACTCAAGATGAAAAGTTCTTAGAACATGCAAAGGGTATCGCAAACTATATTCTTAACCACCCGAATATGCCCGATGATTTAGTGCCTTATTTTGACTACGATGCGCCAAAACACGAGGGAACAATGTTGTACCGAGATTCGTCGGCAGCGTCGTTGGTTGCAAGTGCGTTGCTTGAGCTATCAACGTTTGTTGAAGGAGCCGAGTCAGAGCGTTATTACGATGCTGCGATGAAAATGCTGCGGACACTATCGTCACCAGCCTATCTTGCCAATATAGGTGAAAACGGCCACTTCTTGTTGAAACAGGCAACGGGTAATTTTCCTGCCAATGATGAGTTAAATTCAGCATTAAATTATGGAGATTACTATTACCTTCAGGCATTGAACCGCTGTAAGGCGATTTAAGACAAAGAGTTTTGATTAATGCTACCCAACCCGTGCATTTAGCACGGGTTGTACAATGCCTATTTAGTTTAACCAGCCTTGATTAAAAGAGCTCTATCAAAGCTTGGCGACCATTGATGTCGGTAGCTGCCGTTCACGCGCTGGCATTGAAATGGCAGCAGTGTACATGAAACGGAAGTTGGTACTTAGAGACCCAAAGGTCGGCAAAGTACGTTATATGGTCATTCAACCTACTTTATTTGAGTTAAAATAACTTAGGTTA
>CENT01097823.1_pt1 | contig 82482 bp, 73 predicted proteins | sample 530141 | NCBI WGS metagenome assembly CENT01 (sample SAMEA2591074, study PRJEB7988) | marine metagenome | isolation source: saline water (ENVO:00002010), including | reverse complement strand
GGGCGTTTTCTGTACAGAAAACGCCCCTTTTTTGTCTTTTGCTTGCTGCTATTGTCTATTGAATCATAGTGTCGTCAGCTTGCAATCCACACCTCAGTTTAAAACGGCTTCACTGGCATATGCCTCATAAACGCGTACTACTGACGCTTAACGTAACGATTAAACCAAGTATGCTTTACTTAGACTTGTCTTGCTTAAGCCTTGCTTAAACCTGCCTTACTTAAAGTTAGTCAGGTAATCAACTAACATCAGTTTCATGGTAGGGAACAACGGGTTTGCTTTTGGAATAGCGCATTCTTCCTGTTGATTGACCATGTTTGCATTAAAGTCCATTTTGGCAAGTAGCGCAGCGTTAACGACTAAGTCGGCATGACAAAGCTTGTATGATTCATCAATCACGAAAAAGGTGTTGATACCTTTACTTTGCGCTATCAGGTTTTCAACCCCGTAAATTGGCGTTGTTGAATCCGCCTGAGAGTGAGCAGCAAATACAGGGATGTCTATGTGCTTCTTTGCGCCAGAGCTGTTTTTATCAGAGCTGTTTTTATCAGAGCTGTTTTTTTCAGCGCTGTTTTTTTCAAAAGTACTGCCATCAAAGCTATCTTCAGCGTTATTGGAAGCATCCATCACGTCGCGAATATCATTAATGATATCCATTAGCTCCAAACCAGCAAAACCAGCCACGTTAGGGTACTTATAAGGATTGGGACCATGAGTCTCGTAAGTGCCATCAACAATCTTGGCGAGGAGTTTAATACCCCAAATTCGAGACATGCCTTCTGCGTTATCAGACAACGCTAACGCCCCCGAAAACAGCATGAGCCCATCAATATTGTTTTCCTTGGTAAGATAGTTATCGACGGCTAACGCCCCACCCGTGGAAAATCCGCCGACTACAAGGGTGTCACCCATAGTGCCCGCTAATGAAATGACATCGTCTACGTGGGCTTGCCAGCGCTCTGCAAGGTCCCAATCCGACATATCGTCATCGGCTTCTCGTAAGCCGTGCCCCGGTAACAGCGGCACTACAACTGAAAAACCTTCCTCAAACAATACTTGTGCTATTGCACGCATGAAAAAAGGAGAGTCGCTTAAACCATGCACGAGCACTGCAACCTTTTCGCTATTTTTGTTGTGCAAAATAAAAGGCGCATTTCCTTCATTTCGCAAAACGTTGCTGCAAACGCCAAACTTATTTAACGCCGTTTCGCGGCACGTTTGTGTCTGTCCCCACTCGCTCTCGTAGAATCCTTTAAAGCGCTCATTGGCTTCTTTAGCCCCAGCTAACATCGACATCAACGACAATATGAGTGCAGAAAGTAGTTTAAAACCTAATTTTGACGACACCTTAAATCTCCACGGAAAAACTCAAAAAAACGGCGGTTAATAAATGACAATAAAAAACGGGGCCATGTTGTCACGGCCCCGCTAATTGTTGTTCACATTAGCTTTAGCTTACAACAACCTCTTTAGCTAAAGTAGGCTTCTAAGTCATCAGAACCACCAATGTGCTTACCACCGATAAACACTTGAGGTACGGTTTCTCTTCCGCTAATGGCTGAAAGGCTGGTTAACGTAGCATCTTTCCCTAGCACTAGTTCTTCATAGTCGTACCCTTTTTCGGTAAGAAGTGCTTTAGCTTTCGTACAGAAAGGGCAACCAGGCTTAGTAATGAGTGCAACCGGTGCATTGGTGACTTCTTCAGGTGCAATATAAGACAACATAGTATCGGCATCTGATACTTCAAATGGGTCGCCCGGCACATCTGGTTCGATAAACATTTTATCTACCACACCGTCTTTCACTAGCATAGAATAGCGCCAGCTGCGTTTACCAAAACCTAAGTCAGCTTTGTCTACTAGCATGCCCATTCCATCAGTAAACTCACCGTTTCCATCTGGTATAACGGTAATGTTTTCTGCCTCTTGGTCGGCAGACCACGCATTCATAACAAAGGTGTCATTCACTGACATGCACACAATGTCGTCGATACCGTGCTTGGCGAATTTTTTCGCAAGGGCGTTAAAACGAGGTAGGTGTGTAGATGAGCACGTTGGCGTGAAGGCACCCGGTAAAGAAAACACGACAACGTTCTTTTTAGCAAAGATGTCTTCCGTCGTTTTCGTTACCCACGACTCACCTTCTCTACACTGAAACGTTACGCTTGGTACTTTTTGGCCTTCTTTGGATGTGAAACGACTCTCTGACATATTTCTCTCACTGTTAAAGTTACTATTAAATGGAGGATGCTTATCTTTGCTGCATATATTTTGCTGCGTGCATATTGTTCACTCTACGTGCGTGCAGCGCACACTCTCGGCACATATTGTTTGTGCGCAGATTCGCGACACACATTAAAGGTGCAGTGATTCTGCATCTAAAGCACACGACAAATAAAAACACCGTGTGACAAGACTAGTTTGTGTTAGATCACAAATCAATAGATGCCCTTTATATACTGCGGCATGCTTTATAAACTGCATCGCAGGGCGATTATGCCATAACAACAGTCACTTAATCATTATTAGGTATTTAACTACATTCGTTAATATCGTTTTTGATGCTGAAGATTCACCCAAGTGTTTCTATGCTTTGTGTCATAGGTTACCGACGCCGCACGTTCAATGCGTGGTTCATGTTGGTAGCACAACGATTTATTAAAGGTTTACTTGAGGGTTTGTACCATGATTATTCTAGTCGGTGGTGAAAAAGGCGGAAGCGGTAAAAGTTGCTTAGCCCAGAACATAGCAGTGTATTTGCGTACCGAAAAAGGAGCAAATGTGCTAATGGTCGACTGTGACCCTCAACGAACCACATCGGATTGGATCCAAGAGAGAAAAGCCAACCCGAGACTTGCTGAAATAAATTGCGTTCAGTTATACGGAAAAATACGTAACGAACTTTTGAATCTTCGTCAGTATTACGATTACGTCGTAATAGACTGCGGTGGGCAAGACAACCTTGCACTTCGCTCTTCTATGGCAGTGGCCGATCATATTCTTATTCCTCTTCGCCCTAAACGTAGAGACTTAAAAACCGTTCCTCACATGGAAGATATACTGTCAACGTGTAAGATGGTAAATCCAAAGATGAATGCTGCATTTGTTGTAACGCAGTGCCCTTCTCTACCTAGCCTTGCAGGACGAATTTTAGAAGCGAAAGAAGTGTGCCGTTCTTTTGGTATTCCGGTGCTTAACGCTGTTACCTTCAGCCGCAATATGTATGATGATTCAGAAGAATCAGGACAATCAGTCATAGAGAGCGAGCCAGAGGGTAAAGCGTCGCACGAGATAAGAACTTTGTTTGAAGAGCTATTAGCGGGAAAAGTGGAGGATTCGCATGAGTTTACTCAGCCTCAAAAAGTCGAAGCCGTCAGCTAAAGCCACGCTTCACTCTGTCGATTCGTTTATTGACGATGCGATATCTTACGCAGCGGGTAAGGGGTTACAACAAGAAACGCCATTGGAAACGCTGGCAGACTCGAACCAAAAACCAAAAGATACTCGAGTAAAACCGTGTCTGAAAGCGGTTAAGTGTAATGCCACTCAGAAGCAGCAAAAAGGCATGCGCCATGCAACCTTCACGCTTACACCCGAGTGTATTACGCAGCTTTCACTACTCTCACAAGATAGCGGTATGGCGAAATCAGCAATAATAAGAGAATGGATATCAGCTGAATTTTCCAAACGTCAATTTAGAAAGCGCTAATTTATAGAACTACATTGTATAAAGATAATAAAACACTGAGCTTTATTTAGGCTCAGTTCGTTTAATCATTTATACTAAGGTATAACTGCCATTCTAGACGTTATTGAAAAACCGTTTACGGTCTATGCATGATGGCAGCATATCAGTGCCATCGTGGCGGCTCTCGCTACCTAGCGCTCCGAGAACAAGGAGCGCTCAAAAAAAGAGCCTATAAAGCGACACCTAAAACGCTATATCTAAAAAGCTATCAGCTAAAGAGTTATTATTAAAAATCTTATCACGCAACTCAGGAGGAAGAACGTGATTTACAGCTTCAAGCTTATTCACTCGCTTGTTCTTTCTCTTTTATTAAGCAGTATCTTCGTCGTACCATCGTTTGCACAAAGTAATGAAAAAAACGAAGTCAATGAACTCAACGTTATCGGCGGACTTCTAGAAGCGAAAAGATATGCAGATGCTGACAGACAAGCGCTGCTTTTTATAGAAAGAGCGCTTCAAAAAGATAATGCACCGTCAGACTACCTACCGTTGGGAAAGCTGCTTCAAGCCTACTCACGATTCAAAGCTTCCAAAGCAGTATTAGACGCAGCACTTGAAACGTATACACGTGAAGGCCAATTACTCAACGTAGCTCGTTCACTTCTGCACCTAGCCAGCGCTGAACAGCACCTCTCAAATTACGTATCTGCAGAAGACTATTTACGTCGTGCCCTTTCGATTGCCGAAATGAGAAATGACAGACAGCTTAAAGCAGAAGTACATTTAGAGTTGGGCGTTGTATATAAAGAGCAAGATAAATTAGAGCTCGCTTTGGAGCCTTTGAAGCTCGCTTTGGCAGTGTTTCGCGACAACGACAACGTGACTTATTCAAGTCTTTGCTTGTCTCATATCGGGGATATTTACGCTTTACTAGGCCACACTACCCACGCCTTTACGTATTATGACGATGCCTATTCTGCTGTTTCTAACTTAAGCGCAAATGTAGAAAATAAACGCTTATTGGGAATGATAAAAAGCAAAATGGGAAGTCTTCAGCTTAAAGACAACGAGAAAGAAGACGCGCTGCAATCAATTACTGATGGGCTTGATCTTCTTTTATCGACCAATGATGTTGGCGCCATTTTCGAGGCAAAGATGTTAATGGGCAAAGCGCTGTTAGAAACCGGAGACACAGTCAAAGGCACTGCTTTGTTGCAAGAGGCAATGAGTTTTGCGTTGGAATCAGGACAAATTGGTTTAGTCAATGATGTGCGCTTAGCGCTTGCTCAGGGCTATATGCGAGAACAAAAGTTTGACCGAGCGCTCATCTATGCGCGCGCAGGAACCGTTGACGCTCGAAAACATGGGAACTTGCGAGACCAATTACGCTTTTTAGCTATTCAGCTAAGCGCCAATGTTAGCCTTGGCGATTTCGAGAAAGCATTGGACATACAGTCGGTGGTTCAAGAACTTCGCGAAGCGCTTCTTAATTCCGAAACCCAGAATGCTGTAAAAGGGCTTCAAGCGGAAATTGAACTTGTTAGGCAGTCAGGAGAGCTTGAAAAATTAGAAGAGTCCAAACAGCTTGTTATTGCAAAAGCGGAGCGGGAAAAGCTAAAAAACACCCTTTTTTGGAGTGCATCTGTCGCGGTGTTACTCATGCTCTTTTTAATGTGGAGCAGGTTTAAGCAGCGCCAACAAACCATTATTTTACGCCGTGAAGTTAGGCAGCAAACTGAAACCTTACAAGAGAAGAATAGTGAATTAGAGCAAGCCTACAAAACCTTAGAGCATGTCAGCTTACGCGACCCACTCACGGGGTTATACAACCGACATTACTTGGAATCTCAACTACCTTCAGAGATTAAACGCAGTCAGATTGAAATTGACAATATATCTGCGCCGTCAAAGCAGCGGGATCTGCTGTGTTTACTCATTGATATAGACCACTTTAAAAGTATCAATGATGATTATGGGCATTTGGCAGGCGATAAGGTGCTCGAAGGTTTTTCATCTGTACTTAAAGAGGTGTTTAGGCATACCGATTTAATTATCCGCTGGGGCGGGGAAGAGTTTCTTGTGGTGTGCCGCCATTCCTCGCGAGAGGAGCTTCCTGAATTAGCAGAGCGTTGCCGAGCAACGGTGGCAAGCAATGTATTTAATATCGGCGATGACAAAACGGTTAAAGTTACCTGCAGTATTGGATTTTCACTACTTACACCCAACGAAATTTCACATTTTGATAAGGCGTGGCAACGAACGTTTGCGGTCGTTGATTATGCCCTGTATGCCGCTAAACTTTCTGGTAGAAATGGGTGGATAGGGCTAATTGAAACGTATCACACGACAGACGCCAATCGAACGCCCTTAGACTGTAAGTTCGATTTTCCAAGTTCAAGAATAGCAACATCATTTAACAATATCGCTAGTATTCAATGGCCTGAAGAAGTAACGAGGTAGCAGTATGTATAGGGGAAATTGCAAATGCCAAGCTGTGCATTTTGAATTAGCCGATGGCAACCATCTAGAAGCCTATTCATCGATGTCACTGCCAACAGATGACAGTAAAATGTTACTTGAGGCTGATAGACAGCATGTCATTGTAGATTGCGCACCATCAAGTGTCGCACGACTCCATGCTTCAAGCGGCGAAACACATCATGTTTGCAATATATGTGGGTCGCTGTTGTTTGTGGAAGTAAAGCCAGATACTTTCCAGCTTGAAGTCATGTTTGCAGGGCACAGTAAACCGATTGGTTTCACCTAAGTTAATGGCTCCATTTAATACACTACGGTATTGACCCATTGCGGTTTCTTCTTTGTGGGCGCTAACTCTCACTATACAAATACTTCTCACACTTTGCTTTAGAATTAGGCTAGACTCGTGAAGTTAAGCGTAAGCTGAGGTGTGGTAGATTCATTACCTGTTCTACGCTTATCAACTTGTGACACCAGCACTCAAATTATCCGGCAAAAGGGGTTTTACCATGAAAACAAAAACAGTCGCGCTAGCACTACTACTTACCACTCTTGGCGTAGCAGGCTGCTCTGATCAGAAAGAAGAGCCGAAAGAAGAAGTAATGGCTGAAATGGAAAAGGCAGGCGAAGCAACTGCTGATACCTATGAAGATGCAAAAGAGAAAGCAGCAGATTCATGGGATAAGACCAAAGATGCAACATCTGATGCCTACGAAGAAGGTAAAGACATGGCGTCTGATGCATACGAAGACGGCAAAGATATGGCTTCTGATGCATACGAAGACGGCAAAGAAATGGGTTCTGATATGATGGACAAAGGCGCTGAAAAATCTGAAGAGCTGAAAGATGCGGCATCAGAAAAAATGCGCGAAGCGTGTATCAAAATGAAGAAAAAAATGGGTGGCGACGTTAGCGAATGCGACACGCAAGACTAATTTAGTGAATGCGATAGGTAAGGCTAATTCAACGAATCTGAATTTCCTTACAACTTAGCAAGTTGCCCTGTGAAGTGTTGGTTGGCGTAAGCCACCCAACACTTTATTTTACAGAGACTATTTAACAGGTCTCGTTCTTTACTGGCGCAAATGCAATAACCCGGTTATCTAGCTCAGTCGCTACTTTTAATATCTTCCATGTGATATTTATCGATAAGCGAATAAAGCGTTGGTCTCGTAACACCGAGTAACTCCGCAGTTTTAGACATGTTCTTTTCAGCTTTTTGATAAGCGTTTCGAATGGCCTTACTTTCGGCTATTTCTCGCACTTCCCTTAAATTTAATGTGGTGGGTTCGTCAACACCATCTGTAGGTAACAACCCTAAATCATCTGGCTGTATCACCGTTCCCTCGGCCATAATTACCGCTGATTTGAGTTTATTCTGCATTTCCCGGATATTGCCAGGCCATTTGTGAGCAAGCAGGGCGTTAACAGCAGATTCGGAAAAACTTTTTGCTTTCGCTTTAAATTCTTCCCGATAAATATTGAGAAACGTTCGTGCGAGTAAAATGACATCCTGATCCCGGTCTCTCAAAGGTGGGATCATAATAGGCATTTCCCCTACCCTGTAATATAAATCTTCTCTGAATGTTTCGTTCGCCACCATTGCCTGCAAATCTCTGTGGGTTGCACAGATAACTCGTATATCGACGGGTATCTCACTTCTTCCACCTACACGTTCGATAATGCGCTCTTGAAGAAAACGCAGCATTTTAGCCTGTAGTCCAATCGGCATATCGCCAATTTCATCAAGAAATAGAGTCCCGCCCTGGGCAGTTTCTATTTTACCGAGCGTGGTTTTGTTAGCTCCGGTAAATGCCCCTTTTTCATAACCAAACAGCTCACTTTCAAGTAAGTTTTCCGGTATGGATGCGCAGTTAATAGCCACAAACGGCTTATCTTTGCGCGGACTATGTTCGTGAATACTGCGGGCAAACACCTCTTTACCCGTACCACTTTCCCCAAGAAGCAACGTGCTAATGTCAGTATTTGCTATTTTTTCTGCGCGTCTTACCACCGTTTGAATGGCTTCGCTGTTTCCTACAATTCGAGACATGCCGGTACGAGTGCGGGCTAAAATAGCGTTCTCGTGTTCCAATTTTGCTAAGTTTAAGGCGCGATTTACTAGCAGCTTTATCGTATCTGAATCGATAGGTTTTTGATAAAAGTCATAAGCACCAAAATCGATGGCCTTTAGTGCATTTTGTTTATCGCTGTTGCCCGTTACCACTATTACTTTTGTACGAGGCGCGAGAGAAATTATATCGTGAAGTATACGCAGCCCCTCTGAGGCGTTTGCAGGGTCTGGAGGGAGTCCTAAGTCAAGAGTAACAACTTTGGGCTCATGACGTCGCAACTGAGCAATTGCCGAGGTGTGATCATCGGCAAACACAACGTTGTAGTCGGTTAAACTCCACTTGAGCTGCTTTTGGATACCGAGGTCATCATCAACTACCAGTATGGTATCTGTCATCTTGTCATCCTATTCTTCTACTTCATCCTACGCCGCGAACAATCCACTGCGCTCGTATTTGATTGGGTGCTTACTGCGCCTAAGCGCTATTTTGCGAAAGGTATCATCGCTTACTCTATGGGAAAATGCAGAGTAAAACAGCTTCCTTTTCCCACTTCACTTTGTACGGTAAGTTTGCCGCCAATAGACTCTAGGTAGGTTTTTGCATCGTAAGCGCCAATGCCCATACCTGCATTTCCTTTAGTCGTATCAAAGGGTTTGAAGAGGCGCTCTTCAATAAAGGCTCTTTCCATGCCGGTACCGGTATCTTCAATCATGATCATTTGCGTGCGCTCTGCGCCATCAACCGTCAATACCACATCAACCTCGCCATCATCTGCGGTAGCCTGCTGAGCATTACTGATTAAGTGATAAAGTACATTGGCCACTTTCTCTTTGTCCACAATAACAGATTCTTCTTTCATCAAATGGACTTTTGGTATCGGAGAAATTGAACTGCAGCGCTGCGTTACCACCTCATCGACTATTCGCGATAGATACTGATCATCATTCACACTCTCTTCAATGACCTTCTTATCGGTTAATTGTTTCAGCATTTTTTCCATACGCGCTTTTGTGTGCTCAAGCGTCTCAAACGTATCTTCAATGAATTCGGGATTGTGTTTGTGCTGCTGCGCATTAGCAAGAATGAGGTCTACCTGAGCAAGCACGTTTTTCAAATCGTGTAGCACAAATGCGGACATTCGATTGAAAGCTGCAAATTGTGCATTTTCAGCAACGACTTGAGCAGCTTCATGATGTTGTATAAAGGTGCCGACTTGCTCTGATACTGCGTTGAGGTAATCTTTAACTTCCCAATTCAATGCGACTTTTTCTTTATCGCCCGCGGCTAACACGGCAAAGCCCCATACCTGGGCATCTTGCATGAAGGGTATGAATAGTTGGTAATCCCACTGTTTTAATACTTCCCTATCAAGCTTTAACCCTTCATAGTCAAAGGGTTTTACCAAATAAGCATCCGTATCGATTACCCACCCTTTTTCGCCACTATATTCAATTAGTTGCGTGAGCATAGCGTGCTGCTTTTCATTCAGACTTGTATCGCCAGACGGTGAGGCCGCGGCGACGCAATCGAGGCCCCTTTTTGATACTTTGAACAACAAACCTGAGTCGTATTGAACTGCATTTAATAGACCGGTTAACCCCGAATGATAAACGTCTGCCGTGCTATCCCCTGAGCGGGTTAACCATTTAGTAAGCTTTACCCACTCCACTCGATAATCGTATTGATTAGCAAAAAAGTGCTTGGTGATGAAAATTTTGATTTTTGTTCGAAATGCATTTGATAAAAAGACAGTGGCTAACAAGGCGAAAGACATAACCACCAAAATAATTTGTACTGTGGCGCCCCAGCTCCCCCCTACGAAGTTAATCGCATAGCCAACAACGGCCATGACAAATAAATAGCCACCAGCCACAAGTAACAGCGAGCTATGAAGTACCACATCTCTGGATATAAAAATGTCGATACCCCAGTGATGGATACGACGAATAGAGATAACGAGGAGCGGCATGAGAAGGAAATAGATATAACCGCGCGCTGCGATGTACCCGACCTCGACCTGGTTCACCATGGTTGCATTTGCATAGGTAACAAATTCAAATACATTTGCTGCACCAAGGTAAATGATAAGGGGTTTAAACGCCCACTGTTCCCGTCCAGCTTGGCGATAGACAACCTCGAGTAGTACCAGCACCTCCAGCGACAGCACAATGAGGGTTAGAAAACGCCACGTAGGGTCAATAGCAAATAGATAGGGAGCGACCAGTGCGACAAAAGCTGGCGCTATGATCATTAGTGTCGCAGGACGACGAAGCACGTGATGAAGGTTTTGAAAATTCGTTTGAATACAGCCAGCAAGAAAAAGAAGCCACGCCAGCTGTTTTACAATGTCGACAGTTAACAACCCGTTTAGTGAAATAGGGCCAAACAGCACCGTAATTAAACTTGTCGACCAAACGAATGTGGTAGCAGTAGCGAGCACAAGTAAATGCTTCGCTACACCTGGCTTCCTTACCGTTAGCAATAAAAGTAGCAGTGCTAAATGCGCTAGGCTATTTAGCCCATAACCTAAATCTGAAACCATCCCTTCGCTGTCATCCTAGTAAGTCTTATTATTTGGGTGCCGATAGGCTAATTCTCTCAAGTGCTCTTTTAAAGCGCTGTTCTTGTAACCATCTATACGTACTTATTTTTACGTACTTGGCTTGAAACACTTATTTTCGAGTTCTTGTCTTCAAGTGTCTGTTTTTAAATGCTCAGCGTTTTTTAACGACCAATGAGCCAATTGAGTAACCCGCACCAAATGAACATAGCACGCCCACATCACCAGAGACTAGGTCTTGATGATGCAATCCAAACGCAATCACTGACCCTGCTGACGCTGTGTTAGCATACTCATCTAGCACAATTGGCGCTTCTTGTTGCGTGGCGTCTCTGCCAAGCAGGCGCTTACAGATCAATGTATTCATGTTGATATTCGCCTGATGGAGCCACCATCGTTTCACTTGCGCAGGCGTAATATTGTGTCTTTCTAAATGCGCTTCTATGTGTGAGGCCGCCATGGGGCAAACTTCTTTGAACACTTTGCGCCCTGCCTGATGGAACAACTTGTCGACACCGTAGGGTTCAACGTCTTCGGCTCTCGTTAAATAACCAAAGTTTGAACGTATATTGTTTGAAAACTTGGTTACCGCTTTTGTGCTCAGCACGTCATATACATGCTCGCTTTTTGCAGTATCAGCTAATTCCATAACGGTTGCTGTGGCTACGTCGCCAAATATGAAATGGCTATCTCGGTCGGTATAGTTTATTTGCGGCGATACTAGCTCGGGGTTTATCACCAACACTCGAGAAGCGTTGCCGGCACTTAACATTTCAAATGCTCTGTGCATTCCAAACGTTGCAGCTGAACATGCTACAAGCATGTCAAAGCCAAACCCTTCTATGTTCAGTGCTTCTTGTACTTCAATGGCAATTGCGGGATATGCCCGTTGCGTATAAGCACACGAAACAATAACGGCATCTATCTCTTCTGCATTTACGTTCGCTGAATCAAGCGCCAAGCGCGCAGCTTCAACAGCGATTTCAGCCTGATGGGACAAGGCGTCATCACTGCGAGGAGAAATTTTGGGCTTCATTCGCTCGATATTCAAAGCACCTTCTTTCTGATAGATATATCGGCTTTTAATTCCTGATGCTTTTTCGATGAATTCAGCACTTGAATAAGGCATTGGCGCAACGTCGCCGCTTTCGATGTCCTGTTTATTCTTTTCGTTGAAACTGTCTACATACGCATTGTAACTTGCTACCAATTCTTCGTTGGTGATGCTTTCTTCAGGGTGCCAGACACCCACGCCACTTATCACGACTTGCTGAGACATAGTTACTCTCTTCTAATTATACGCTTCTATTATTTGGTGAGCCTAGATGGTAAATACAGGGGCACAAACCCTATTATTTAAGCAATCGCTTGCGCCTTGATTTACGGCTGAATCACCTACGCATCAATATTAAAGGCATTAATACACAGTCTGTGTATTTGAATTAGGCAAACCTTCGATATCTTTGCTCGCGGGCATCCTATAAAACGCCACTTCTTTTACCATAGCTTACCTCAATCAAGTCGCTCTGTAACTATTCTCCAACATCGAGGCGCTCTTACATTACTCAGTGAGTCCGCAGTATATTAATGCTCTAGAGTGACTCGCAAACCCCTGATACAAAAAAACCCGCTTTTAAGCGGGTTTTTATCACTATTACAACGCACTAGGTTGTTGTCATATTTTATTACAGCTGGCTAATTTGCCATACCGAAACGGTGCCACTTACTTCGTTACCGACAACAAGCAGCGCTTCACCGCTTGGGCTATCGTCAGCACTAACAAATACTAAACTCTCAGGCGCTAAGTCGCCAATCACATCGTCAGAGGTTAGGCCTTCAGTTAGGTCACGGTTAATTACGTATTCGGTAAATTGCGCATCATACGGATTAGTCACATCATAAACGAAAATGCCGCCCATGCGCTCTAGACCGATAAAGGCGTACGTACGATCGCCAATTTGACCAACAGTAATGGCTTCCGGCTCAGGCCCTTTGTTTTCAGAGCGTGAATCGCTTTCGTTTACATCATTGTCGTTATTAAACTGCGCTCCGTGCACCGACGCCGTGATGCGTTCAAAATCATCACCCGAATCGAAAACAACTAAACCGTTTTGGTCCCAGATTGTGAATGAACGTGCACCGTAGGTAAATGCAGCGTCGTACTCACCGTCGTTGTCAGCATCACCCATGGCTGTTGTAACACGTAAATCATCCGCTTCACCAGTGGCTTGCAACATCGCTAATTCGGAGTTTGCTTCTGCAACTAAATCGCCCACTTGTACTTCATCGGTGTACGCTAAACAGCCGTCGTCTTCATCAAAAGAAACGCCACCTGCAGCGGTACATGCAGCATCATCAGCAGCATCAAAGAAGTATTCACGAGCATCACCTTCGTTAGCTGTCACAATGAAGGTAGCGTCTTTCCAAGTAAAAGTAGCAAGGCTGTCAGGCTGATATACGCCGTATAGACCAGTGTACTGACCGAAGCTCACTGAACTGCCTTCTTGAATATCGATATTCAAATCAGCCCATGCTTTAGTACCTAACCCAACAACATCAACGGTTAACTCTTCTAAATCAAGCACCGCTAGGCCATTATTTTCTTGCAAGCTGACGTACGCTACGTCATTCGTTGCTGCAATGTACTCAGGCTCTAAATCTTGCGCCACTGTCGTTGCAATGGCAGTCCCATTGATTGTGCGACCAGATGGGTTGGGGAACATCATGCCCTGTGCCATAAGCTCGGCTTGTGAACCGTTGAATGCGGTGAACCCAACGGTGGTTCCCGTTTCTTCTGGTTCGCCACTGGCAAGTACATTAATAACTGAAATCGAACCAACCGGGTCTACCGTGTAATCGTCTGAAGGCTCGCCTTCGTTAGCCACTAACACTTTACCGCCATCGGGAGTGAACGTAACCATATCTGGTAGCGCGCCCACTTCTACCGAATCTAAAAATGCCGGCGTTGCGCTATCTAAGCCGTTGTAGAAAAGCACATAGCCATTGTCAGTTTTCACTGCTGCGGATACGGCAACAGCCATAAGATCACCGCTGACCGCAATGCTATTAACACCGCCTAGGGCAACACCATTGATGTCTGCTGGTAAATCAACAGTAGAGGGTGTCAGGTTTATTGAGTTTATCGGGTCGCCCAACGCCGCTGTAGTGACAGTGCTTGCGGGAATAACCGCTATAGTATTCGTTGAGGTGTTAGTCGCGTAAATCGTCTGGGTATCTGCGTGATATTGAACAATTTCCGCAGCGCCCTGATTACCTAAAAATGCACGACCAACGACATCTAAGGCGATACCAATTGATGCATCAGTACCGTCAGAACCATCTGCGCCAGGTGTTCCCTGTTCACCCTGAGGCCCTTGAGCACCCGTTTCGCCTTGCTCACCATCATCGCCATCCAGACCACACCCCGTTAATGATGCAGACACAAGAAGAGCGAGTAATCCGTACTTGAATTTATTACGCACTGCCATTTTTATTTCCTTTTTATTAGTGTGTTATTCAGTGTTGAACTGTTGAAATAGGTATCGCTTCCTGCGCACTAGTACAATCAGCAGGTGTAGGTATCTGTTCAACATTATTCCAGTACAACAGAAATATCATGTAACTTCTATGTATAAATTAAAGTCAGTTTATGACACAAATATTAATTTGGCAAAGGCTTTACCAAGGGCTATCAACTACTTATTTAGCGATGATATTTTTCCCGTTACGTACCTCGGTCACCACTAAATAATTTAGCCACTATTGATGCAACAAAAATAAAGGTATGCTTAGCGTTAGCCTTATGACCTTTGGTCTGCACGTTTATGCGCTTTTTTGGCTTAAAAACTGCAAACCAAAGATCATCAAGCCCAAAGCCAAACGATGTTAAAGACACAAAGGACTCAAAATGAAATTGAAATTCACCTTATCAGCGGCGGTGGCCGCAGCGCTCGCACTATCAGCCTGTGCTACCTCCCCAACTGGCAGAAACCAAGTGCTGCTTTTTTCTGACTCCCAGTTGTCTGAGATGGGAGCACAAGCGTTTTCAGGCATGAAAGAAGAACTCAAAGTTTCTACAAAGCCTGTGCAAAATACCTACGTAGAATGTATTGCCAATGCAATTACTGCACAGGTGCCTGCTTCTGTATTCGATGGGCAATGGGAAGTGGTTGTTTTTGATGACGAGCAAGTCAATGCATTTGCCTTACCTGGCGGCAAAATAGGGGTTTATACTGGCCTTCTTGGTGTTGCACAAAACCAGCACCAGCTTGCAGCGGTAATAGGCCATGAAGTAGGACACGTAATCGCTGAACACGGTAACGAGCGCATGTCTCAATCTACCTTAATTAATATGGGTACTCAGGCAGCAGGCCAAGTACTAGCAGCGAATGAAGTGCCTCAGTCTGGCCCTATTATGGCGGCTATCGGGTTAGGTATGCAGGTTGGCGTTCAATTACCTTTCAGCAGAACTCACGAATCAGAGGCCGATGAAATAGGTCTTCAGCTAATGGCAAAGTCTGGCTTTGACCCTCGTCAGTCTGTCAACCTTTGGCAGAACATGGAGGCAGCGAGTGGAGGAAATAGCCCAATGGAGTTTTTATCTACTCACCCGGCTCCACAAACACGTATTGATGATTTAAGAGCAAACATGAGCCCAGCGCTTGCTGACTATCAAGCCACGAACAATCGTCCCAACTGTAAGCAATAATTCAAAGTAACAGTAATAAAAAAACGCCGCTTAAAAGCGGCGTTTTTGATTATCAAGCGGGCGTAGTCTTATTCGCCATCTGTTTTATGCAAATGCACATCCATTTGTGGAAACGGAATTGAGATGCCTTCTTGATCGAAACGCAATTTGACCGCTTCAGTAAAGTCGAACTTAACACCCCAGAAATCCGCTGCATTCACCCATGGGCGAACCACAAAATTCACGCTGCTATCGGCTAATTCAGACACAGCAACCTGTGGTGCAGGCTCCGTTAAAATTCGTTCATCAGCAGCAATCATTTCTAGTAGAACGGTTTTTGCTTTCAGTAGGTCAGCGTCATAACCAATTCCAACTACCATATCAACGCGACGCGTTGCTTTAGCAGAATAATTGGTGATGTTTCCACTGTAGATATTACCGTTTGGTACGATAATTTCTTTGTTATCAGGTGTTGTCATTGTGGTAGTGAAGATGCCAATCTTTTTAATAGAACCCGCTGTTCCGCCAGCCTCAACAAAATCACCCGATTTGAAGGGTTTAAATACTAGAAGCATAACGCCCGCTGCGAAATTTTTGAGCGAATCTTGTAATGACAAACCAATGGCTAGGCCAGCTGCACCTAAAATAGCAACAAGCGATGTGGTATCAACACCAAGTTGGTCTAACGATGCCACAATAACGAAAAGCATTAATATGGCGCTAATGATTGCTTCTAAGAAATCGACGAGCATGTCGTCGTATTTAGATTTGGCCATTACGCGTCTGAAAACTGATAACAACAGGCCTACGACTATTTTACCAATCACATAAATTGCGATTGCCATGGCGATATTAATACCCCATGGAATTACATAGTCATTTATATACCTTTCAACGTCACTTGCAGAAAAGAGCGAGAGTTGTTCTTCCATAATTATTCCTTGTTGAGTTTATATTTACTATGCAAATCACGGTATCAGTAAAAACTAACATCACCAATAGTTAAACTAAGTTAATCTATAAAACTAAGCTAAAGTCTAACGCGGACGCAGCTTATAGAGGGCATTCTTTATCAAAAAGTAGTAAGTTTTATGGTTATACATTTACGTTTTCTATTGTCATTGCAAATATAATTTTGATTTCATTTCGAACTTTATTTTGTGTTCACTCACCTGTCACATTTCTCACTTATGCTCTACACATCGTCTTAGGGCGTGTTGTTCTTTGCTGTACATTCTTGCAGCACCTGTGAGCTATTTAACCAAGGCGAATGGTTGAAGGTCTAGCGGACTAAATCGAAACCATTCAATGCAGAGCAACACGCCCCAGTTTACGTATAAATTTAAATACTCCATTTTAAATCTTCATATTGATCACGTAGATAGTTTTTTAGACAGTGTAACAAGAAAAGTGCTGATGTTTTTTCAATCAAAAAAGTTTACACTAAAGCTTCACGGATGGTGCATTAGGAAATTGCATCGACTTTTCAATGAAAGTCGGTTCATTGAACTCCTAATGCAAAGACATTAAGTGCGCTTTTGTATAAAAACCACAGCCACACTGATGCTTTAGTAGATTATTATAAAAAAGGATTATCGTATGTTGCTCTTAACCACGTTATTTGCTGTCGTTGCTGGAATTTTTGTTTATTCTTTGCGAACAGACACCGGCAAACATACCAAACACGCGCGGGCTCATCGAGACACAAACGTCGATAAAGGCGAAAATGCAGTGCCGGCGTCTACTCACTCTCTACAGTCGGGTTCCACGGATTCAGCCCGCGCCGCGTAGACGTCTCTATTTAGCGTTCGCACTGGTCCTGTAACACTTTTTCATAATATTGAGTCGCTCATTGACCTAATTCAGTGTGCTGATGTTATATAGGACGAGAAAGAACGTGTTTAAATGTGTTATCGACGATTTCGCTGACGTCGGCGTTGCATGTAGACCCCCTCCCCACGTATTATACGCAAAAACGACAACTGCAAATTTTTCATGCGTATACCTAGAGTTTATTACCCCGAGCCTATCGCCTTAGAACAAGAGTTTGAGCTTACCCAAGAAGCAGGACATCATGTTGCAACGGTTTTACGCCTAAAACCTAATCGACCAATTGTTTTGTTTAACGGCGATGGCAATGAGTACAGTGGAATAATCATCAGTGTACAGCGGAAAAACGTTATCGTTGAGATTGATGCCTGCTTGTCTGTCTCTAATGAGTCACCTCTGCACCTGCATTTAGGTCAAGGCGTTTCTAAAGGTGACCGAATGGATATGGTGTTGCAAAAGAGCGTTGAATTGGGCGTAAGTGAAATTACCCCAATCATTACTGAGCGGTGTGCAGTGAAATTAGGGCCATCACGCTGGGAAAAAAAACTGCAGCAATGGCAAAAATTTATCTTGGGTGCCTGTGAGCAAAGCGGTCGAAACAGAGTGCCTACGCTTAATGAACCGGTTTCCCTTGTTCAGTGGTTGTCTCAATCTACTTCTAGTTCTCGTATAGTCCTTGCTCCGGGTGCGTCACAGCCTCTCGCTAAACAACCCTACAATACCCAAGGGTACAGATTGCTAGTGGGACCTGAAGGCGGCCTTTCTGAGACAGAAATCCATCAGGCCAATGAAAATGGATACCTGTCGGTAAGCTTAGGTCCACGAATTTTAAGAACAGAAACTGCAGCCCTCACGTCATTAAGCATACTGCAAGCTCAACATGGCGATTTCTGAGTAGCCTGAATTCTGTTTAAGCAGTGGCGCAGGCATCTGTTTCATTTAATGTATATTAAAATTTTAAACTCAGTACTGCTGTCTTGAACTGTGGTAGAGCGCCCCAACATAAAGGGGTATAAGGTCATAGTGACTACCGTTAATATAAAAGCGAGAACCTAATGCAATATACTGTCGGCGTAATCATGGACCCCATTGAGGCCATCACACCACACAAAGATACCAGCCTCGCAATGATGCTAGAAGCCCAGAGCCGCGGTGCAACTGTAGTGTATTTTGAACTTAAGGATCTTTACTTAGAAAACGGTAAGCCAATGGGTTTGGCGAAAACGGTAACAGTGAAAGATCAGCCCGCAGACTTCTACGAGATTACAGAAACCAATGCGGTTCACCTTGGTGATATCGATGTATTGCTTATGCGTAAAGATCCGCCATTTGACAGCGAATTTCTCTATGCCACTCAAATGCTGTCGTTGGCACAAGATGCAGGCGCCCTTGTGGTAAATAACCCTCAGGCGTTGCGAGATTACAACGAAAAGCTATTTACTTCATACTTCCCTGAACATATTCCCGCTACGCTTGTTGCTAATAACCAAGTGCCAATTCGTGAATTTCACGCTAAGTACCAAGATATTATTTGCAAACCTCTTGACGGTATGGGCGGAGCTTCCATATTTCGTGTGAAGCCTGACGGCAATAACCTTGGGGTCATCATTGAAACGCTGACTCACCTAGGCACGCGCTATATGATGGTTCAAGAATATTTGCCGCAAATAAAAGACGGTGACAAGCGCGTACTCATTGTAGACGGTGAAGTTATTCCTTATTGCTTGGCTCGTTTACCAACCAAGGGAGAAACTCGGGGTAATTTAGCCGCTGGCGGTACCGGACGGCCCCAACCCATTTCTGAATCAGACAGAGCGTTAGCAGAAGCCATTGCACCAACGCTGAAAGAAAACAACATTCTTTTTGTTGGGCTTGATGTGATTGGCAATAAAATAACGGAAATAAACATTACTAGCCCCACATGCGTACGAGAAATTGAACGTCATTTCGGTATCAACATTATGGCGAAGCTGTTTGAGGCAATAGAGAAACGCTTGGCACTGAAGGCTTAGTGCACCTCAGGTTTGGTAAAGCACAGGTTTGGTCAAACCCAGGCCAAGTAAAAGCTAGGCTTGACGAAACTCAGCCTTTATAAAAACTGAACGCGATAAATTTTGAGAGAAATACACTGAAAGTGAAAAAAATATGACAGAGTTAACGAGTTTAAAAAATCACTTTTTGGTAGCAATGCCAAGCTTAGACGACCCTTATTTTTCTCGCTCTTTGATTTATGTTTGTGAACATGACTCAGAAGGCGCCATGGGAATTGTGGTGAATCAACCCTCCACAATGAATGTGAAGCAACTTCTAGAGCAGACCGATAAAGAACTCACGGTGTCAGACGATAAAGCCGAAGAAATCGTACTGGCCGGCGGCCCAGTAAGTCAGGAACGAGGATTTGTATTGCACTCTACGCAAAAAGGCTGGGCCTCGAGTTTGGCCTTAGCACCAGGGGTAATGGTTACAACGTCAAAAGACATTTTAACCGCCATCGGTAACGATGAAGGTCCTGATGATGCCATTATCGCTCTAGGGTTTGCCGGTTGGAAAAAAGGGCAGTTGGAGCAGGAAATGCAAGATAACGCATGGCTAACGATTGAAGCTGATGAGGAAATCTTATTTCACACTCCCATCCATAAGAAATGGCAAGCTACTGTGAACAAGCTCGGGGTCGATGTGTGGCAATTAGCACCAGGCTCTGGTCATGCCTAAAATGGGAAATAAACTTGGCAACAGAACCATACTTTCCTTCGATTTTGGTACCAAAAGCATTGGCGTTGCCGTAGGCCAAGAAGTCACAGGTACCGCATCGCCCCTTCCCGCTTTGAAAGCCAGAGACGGCATTCCCGATTGGGACCTTATCGAAACCTTATATAAGGATTGGCTTCCTGATGTGGTCGTTGTTGGGCTACCGCTAAATATGGACGGGACCGAACAGCAGATGACCCAGCGGGCTCGTAAGTTTGCTAACCGCTTGCACAATCGCTTTAAGATTAAGGTAGAAGTGTGCGACGAGCGGCTAACTACCACCGACGCTAAAGCCATGCTGTTCGAGCTAGGTGGGTATAAAAAACTGACTAAAGAGAAAGTTGATAGTGTGTCGGCGTGCGTTATTTTTACTAGCTGGATAGAAAACGCCTACGAGTAAGGCTTTAAAACGGTTTTTAAGCGTCGGCGCCTGAGAACTTCTCCATTACTACTGGCCCTGTTGATTCTCGTAGCCCTATAGAGCATCGCCGCATTGCCAGCAAACTTCAAACGCACTGCCATTTTCTTCACCGCAACTGCTGCATACCCATTCGCGCCCCTCTTGGCCCTTCCCACCTTGGCTAGATGCAAAATTAGCTTTAATGCCGTCCACTACCTTTGAAGCGCGATGAAACCACGTATCATCAACCAGCCACAGCTCTTGCTGTGCTTCTTGCCATGGCAGTTCCCCAAGTGCTCCGCTAGCAAACTCATTTTTTACCATGTAGGGAATACTAAGCGCATCAAGCTCGCTGCGCACTGCCTGAAGTTCAAACGCATGCTCAGAAGAAAACAGTTTTTTCAAGCAGTCACTCCCGCGGCGCCCCATGTCATGTGGCTATTCATCCATATCAAAAGACACATTCGATAGCGTTCCCAAACTTGAGTTATCACTGGCATCTAGCTTAATCATAAGGCGAAGGTCATTTGGTGAGTCAGCGTGATGCAGCGCTTGGTCCATTTCAATTCGCCCTTGCTTATACAGGTCGTATAGGGCCATATCAAAGCTCTGCATGCCCTGCTCTTTCCCCTTTTTCATCGCTTCTTTTAGGCTGCCAATCTCGTTGCGTTGAATAAGGTCGCTTACCAGCGGCGTATTGAGTAGCACTTCTATTGCCGCTACTCGGCCTTTCCCGTCTGGCGTAGGCACTAATTGCTGCGCAACAATGGCGCGGATGTTTAGGCTTAAATCGAAACGCAGCTTGTCATGCATATCTTTTGGCGCAAGATGCATTATTCGCTCAATGGCCTGATTGGCATTGTTTGCGTGCAACGTAGCGACACATAAATGACCTGTATCGGCAAACGACATGGCATACTCCATTGTCTCCATAGAGCGAATTTCACCAATAAGAATGACATCCGGCGCTTGGCGCAAGGAGCTTTTTAACGCATCGTCAAAAGACTGGGTGTCTATACCCACTTCACGCTGGGTAATAACGCAGTTGTTGTGTTCGTGCACAAATTCAATTGGGTCTTCAATGGTAAGAATATGGCCATGAGAGTTTTCATTTCTGTGGCCAATTAGCGCGGCTAATGATGTTGATTTACCGGTACCAGTTCCCCCAACAAATAGCACGAGCCCGCGTTTTGCCATAATTATTTCTTTTAAGACTCTCGGCAGCCCTAAATCATCGGCTTTGGGGATTTGAGTCACAATACGCCTAATAACCATTCCCGCTTGGTCACGCTGCCAAAAAGCAGAGCAACGAAAACGCCCAATTCCCTCTCTAACGATAGCAAAGTTACATTCTTTTGATGTATGAAACTCGTGTTGCTGCTTTTCTGTCATCGCTTCATGAACCAAAGACAACGCTAATTCTTCAGAGGTGTCTGATTCGGAGATGGGCGTTAGCTTGCCGTTAATTTTTGCACTAATTGGAAAGTTGGCCGTGACGAATAAATCTGAGGCATTACCGTCGATCATTTTTTGTAAAAGCGAATCTAGCATTATGGTTCCTGGGTTTTAAACCTGAAAAATTAAATCTGAATATGGATGTTTAGCAAACGTTTTAGAAGTTATTCATCGATTGTTTATCAACAGACTTAGCCGCAGCATCTTGTTTTGTAATCACGCCCATTGCCACCAAGCGCTGCAAACACTGATCCATGGTTTGCATGCCATGAGCCTGACCGGTCTGAATAACCGAGTACATCTGCGGCACTTTATCTTCGCGGATAAGGTTTCTAATGGCCGGGATTCCCACCATAATCTCATGGGCAGCTATTCGTCCGCCGCCAACTTTTTTCAATAGGGTTTGCGATATTACCGCTCGTAAGGATTCAGATAACATGGAACGCACCATAGACTTTTCCTCTGCCGGAAACACGTCAATAATACGGTCGATAGTTTTTGGCGCTGAGTTGGTATGCAAGGTACCAAATACCAAGTGACCAGTTTCCGCGGCGGAGATAGCAAGGCGTATAGTTTCTAAATCACGTAGCTCGCCTACAAGAATGACATCGGGATCTTCACGTAACGCAGAGCGCAGCGCATTGTTAAACGAGTGTGTGTCGCGATGCACTTCACGCTGATTAACTAAGCTAAGCTTATTGTCGTGCACAAATTCAATGGGGTCTTCTATGGTAAGAATATGCTCTCGTTTGTGAGTATTAATGTGATCAACCATCGCCGCCAATGTGGTACTTTTACCCGAGCCGGTAGCGCCAGTCACTAACACAATTCCAGTTGGCTGATTGATAATTTCTTTGAAAATATCCGGTGCACCTAAGTCGTCTAGAGTAAGCACATCGCTTGGGATTGTACGAAGTACCGCTGCGGCGCCGCGATTTTGCACAAACGCGTTTACACGAAAGCGCGATAGTCCTTTTACTTCAAAAGAAAAATCGGTTTCTAAGTTTTCCTCGTATTCCTTGCGTTGCATGTCGTTCATGATTTCATAAACAAGGCCATGAACCTGCTTGTGATCGAGGGCTGGAACATTGAGCTTACGCATTTCGCCATCAACGCGAATAAGCGGCGGGAGTCCGGCTGACAAATGTAAATCTGAGGCGTTATTCTTAACACTAAACGCTAAAAGTTCGGTAATATCCACAACCACTTCTCCATAACAAGGTGAATAATGCAAACAATAGCAGAAAGAATAAATTCCGCACTAGAGGGAATTACACAAGCCGCTACGTCAGTACATCGTCCACCAAATTCAGTCAAATTACTAGCGGTAAGCAAAACTAAACCCGTATCGGATATCATTGAAGCGTATGAAGCGGGACAACGAATGTTTGCGGAGAACTATGTTCAGGAAGGTGTTGAAAAAGTTCAGGAACTTGCTCACCTCACCGATTTAGAGTGGCACATGATTGGCCCTATTCAATCGAATAAAACCAAGGTCGTTGCCGAGCACTTCCACTGGGTGCAGTCGGTTGATAGAGAAAAAGTGGCGCGAAGATTAAATGATCAACGCCCCGACAACTTACCCGCACTAAATGTATGCATTCAACTCAACATTGATGATGAAGACAGCAAGTCTGGCGTTAAATCTGGCGAACTTGACGGCTTAGTTCAGTTTATCGAATCACAAGAAAAATTATGTCTTCGCGGGATCATGGCTATTCCAAAAGCCAATCCAAGCGAGGAAGAACAAGCCCTTACTCTCGGTAAACTGAAAGAATTATATGACCATTACCACAAATCGCTGGCCAATTTTGATACCCTATCGGTAGGAATGAGCAGCGATATGAACGCTGCCATCAAAAATGGTTCTACAATGGTGCGAATAGGCACAGCTATTTTTGGTAAACGTGGTTGAGTCGTCTCCCCTAAGCGTAAGCGTTGAACACTGAAACGTGAGCGTTTTAAAATGAGCCATCAGCGTTGAAAAGTTGAACGTTGACGTTCAAAAAACGAAGCGACAACGTTGAAACGCACGATTTAACTACTTATTCAGCAATACGCAATTGCGACGTTACCTTTATGCGATTATGCGTGTTGAATTAAGCATTAAACAGACAACAAATAGGATTTACATGCAACAGAAAAAATTGGCATTTATTGGCGCAGGCAACATGAGCCGCAGCATCATTAGTGGATTAATTCAGTCTGGCTATGCAAAAGAAAATATACTTGCAGCTAACCCGTCTACGCCGAAATTAGACAAGCTAAAAGAAGAGTTCGGCATACAAACTACCCAATCGAACGATGAAGCCTGCCAGTTTGCCGATGCCATTGTGCTTGCAGTAAAACCACAGATTATGGGCGACATGTGCGCCGACTTACAGAAAAACAATGACCTAGCAGGTAAGCTCTTTTTGAGTATTGCAGCAGGCCTTCCGGTATCTCGCCTGCAAGAGATGTTAGGTGGTGACTACCCAGTTGTTCGTATCATGCCTAATACGCCAAGTTTATTAGGTAAAGGCATGTCGGGTATGTATGCCGATGACACAGTGACGCAAGAAGACAGAACCTATGTTGACGATGTAATGAACAGCGTAGGTGAAACCGTTTGGGTTAATGAAGAAGATGGTATCAACGGTGTCATTGCCGCTGCCGGCAGTAGTCCTGCGTACTTCTTCCTATTCCTTCAGAACATGCAAGAAGAAGCCATGAACATGGGGTTTGATAAAGACCAGTCTCGTCTTATGGTACAGCAAGCTATGCTAGGTGCAGCCGAAATGGTGTGCAATAACCCAGACCTTGAATTAAGTGAGCTTCGTGCCCAAGTTACCTCTAAAGGCGGTACTACCGCACAAGCGGTAAATACGTTCATTGACGAAGGCTTAAAAGATATTGTCAGCAAGTCTATGCGCGCTGCCGTCGCTCGAGCCGAAGAAATGGCAAAACAGCTTTAACGTTTTTAGAAATCGTTTTTTAGGAAAAACAGTAGATGAACGCAACGGTATTTTTAGTCGATACATTATTTAACCTTTATCTGATGATTGTCATCTTGAGGTTGTGGCTGCAGATGGTACAAGCAGACTTTTACAACCCCATGAGCCAATTTATCGTGAAGGCCACACATCCGATTGTAGGACCGTTGCGACGCGTTATCCCGTCCATAGGTCGATTTGATACGGCCACCTTTGTATTAGCGATTGCTGTTTGTGCGCTTAAAATCATTACCTTAATACTGATATCTGGTGGCAATCTAAACCCTATCGGGATTGCCATTATGTCAGTCATGGGTGTGATAAAAGAAACCTTATCGCTTATGTTCTGGGTGCTGTTATTGCGGGCAATTTTAAGCTGGGTCTCACAGGGTCAGTCTCCTGTAGACTATGTGCTACATCAGCTTACCGAGCCCTTTTTAGCGCCTATTCGCAAAATTATTCCTCCCTTGGGCGGCCTTGATTTATCGGTGCTTATCGCAATTATTGGATTACAGTTTTTACAGCTGCTGATCCAAGACGCGCTCAGAGTGCTATGAGTGTATAAATGATGAATGGGCAATCCTCTCTCTTTATAGGTGAAGATTTACGTAGGTGCAGATTTACGTAGGTGAGGATTAACGCTAACGCTGTCCACCAAATCGAAAGAAAACGGTGCGGATAATGTCAATGCGAGGAATAGCGGTGAATATAGTTAAAAAAGTGTCATCAGTGTTTATAGGTGCACTACTCATGTGCCTAAGCGTACAGGCTCATGCGGAGCAAAAAGAAACTCTCGGCGAGTGGGATGTGCACTACATGGTAGTGAATACGCCGTTTTTAACACCTGAGGTGGCAGCTAGCTACGGTATCGTTCGCAGTAAATACAATGCGCTAGTGAATATTTCGGTGTTAAATAAAGACTCTGGCGAGGCTCAGCGAGTATCAGTGACTGGCAACGCAACGAACTTGCTTGGTAGTAAAAAGCAGCTGACGTTTAAGAAAGTGGAAGACGGTGACGCAATTTATTATTTGGCAGTATTGCCGTTTCGCGATCAAGAGACTTATCGCTTTGACGTCACCGCTCAAAGAGCCGCTGAAAAGCAAACCCTTAAGTTTAAACAAAAAATGTACGTGGACTAAGGCGCCCTGCCCTTATTGAATACTTTTTAAAAACGAGGTCTTTGACCTCGTTTTTTTATGTCCGCTATATTTTAATAAACTCTCTTTACGATACGCTGTTCCTAGTAAATAATCAGAGCAGCGTTATTTTATGTATTCACATATTATTGTGTTGTATTAGGCATAAGAGAGGCTTGTTAGGTGCGGCCTGTAAGCTGTGACTTATATGTTGTAACGCTTGCTTTGCGACCTGTGCAATTAAGATTATCCACCTCAACACGTTTTGCTTTAAATAAAGCGCTTCAGAAAACGTGAGGCAAACCACTAAAATTATAAAAAGAGAAATGACTATGACTACCCCCTACCCTCACCTTCTCGAGCCTCTCGATTTAGGCTTTACCACACTGCGAAACCGAACATTGATGGGCTCTATGCATTTAGGCTTAGAGGAGGAAAAAGGCGGGTTTGATAAATTAGCTGCATTCTATGCAGAGCGAGCAAAAGGCGGCGTTGGCCTCATCGTAACGGGAGGAATAAGCCCTAACATTTCTGGGTGGGTAGCCCCATTTGCAGGGAGAATGACCAGTAAAAGACACACTAAGAAACACAGAGTTATTACCGACGCCGTTCACGCTGAAGGCGGTAAGATATGCATGCAGGTTCTTCATTCTGGGCGCTATGGCTACCATCCTCTAGCGGTCTCAGCCTCACCCGTGAAATCCCCTATCACCCCCTTTAAACCCAGAGCACTGTCTTCAAGCGGTATCAAAAGCACAATAAAAGACTATGCAAATTGCGCAGGTTTAGCTCAAAAGGCTGGATACGACGGCGTAGAAATCATGGGTTCAGAGGGCTACCTCATCAATCAGTTCTTCTGTGAGCGCACTAATCAGCGGGACGATGAATGGGGAGGAAGCCTCGAAAATAGAGCGCGACTGGCTATTGAGGTTGTGAAAAGTGTGCGTGAAAAAGTAGGGGCTGATTTTATCATTATTTACCGTCTTTCAATGCTCGATTTAGTGGAAGGCGGAGCCCAATGGGATGAAGTGGTTTATTTAGCTAAAGAGATAGAAAAGGCAGGCGCAACGCTCATCAATACAGGTATTGGGTGGCATGAAGCGAGAGTGCCAACCATATCAACCTCGGTTCCACGCGCGGCTTTCACTTGGATAACTAAGCGGATGAAGGCAGAGGTATCATTGCCGCTGGTGACGACTAACCGAATAAATACGCCAGAAGTTGCTGAGTCAGTCTTGGCAGAGGGTCACGCAGACATGGTTTCCATGGCGCGCCCTTTTCTTGCCGACGCTCACTTTGTAGCCAAAGCGATGCAGAATGAATCGAAGCTTATCAACACCTGTATAGCCTGTAACCAAGCCTGCTTAGATCATGCCTTTGAGCAAAAGCGTGCAAGCTGTTTAGTGAATCCCCTGGCCTGTTATGAAACCGAACTCACTTTCTCGCCAACCTCGAACAAGAAAAAACTGGCGGTTATTGGTGCAGGACCAGCAGGCCTGTCTTTTGCGATGTACGCCGCCGACCGCGGGCACGATGTGCATCTATTCGACCAGGCTAGCGAGATTGGTGGTCAATTTAATTACGCAAAGCAAATACCGGGAAAAGAAGAATTTTATGAAACCCTTCGTTACTTTACCCATCAATTAGCGCGAGCCAATGTCACTATTCATTTAAATACTCTTGCAACCACAGAGACATTAAAAGATGGAAGCTTCGATGAGGTTATATTAGCTAGCGGAATTAAACCTAGAAGCTTAACGATTGAAGGTCACGATCACCCGAAAGTATTGGGTTATCTCGACGTATTGCGGGATCATGTTGAAGTAGGTCAACGCGTAGCGGTGATCGGTGCCGGAGGCATCGGGTTTGATGTCGCTGAATACCTAGTTGAAGATGCAGATCTTACTGAAAATAGAGACAAGTGGCTGCAGCATTGGGGAATTGATAAAAGCTATGCCGCCGGCGGCGCACTTAAGGAAAAACACCTGACCCCAACTACGCGCGAGGTGTTTTTGCTTCAGCGTAAAACCACAAAAGTGGGTAAAGGCTTGGGCAAAACAACGGGTTGGATCCACCGTCAGTCTCTCAAACTTCACAACGTGCAAATGATCAATGGCGTATCTTACGAGAAAATTGATGATAAAGGGCTTCATGTTGTTATTAACGACAAACCAAAACTACTGGAAGTCGATAACGTGATCGTATGTGCAGGCCAAGAGCCATATACGCCATTAAAAGCGCCTCTTGAAGAAGCTGGGTTTAAGGTACACATCATAGGTGGCGCGGATGTGGCGGCGGAGCTTGATGCTAAAAGAGCGATTCGTCAGGGCGCCGAATTGGCTGCGAAAATCTAAGCGTTTTTGCTTGTCTAAAGAATAAAGTTACTTTGCTAATTAATCGGTAAATCTATTAACACGCTGCAGGGCATCAAGCTTTGCAGCGTATAACCCTCTTTCCTTTTCTCCAAAAGCGAGTTCCTTTGCTTTTTTAAGCTTAGACTCTGCACGTTCTATATCGCCGAGTAAAAAGTATGCTTTTGCTAACCCCATATAACCTTCACTTAAATAGGGCCCGGTTTTTATAGACTTGTTGAAAAGGACAACCGCCCTTCTTGTTTCGCCTTGATTTAAATATTTAACGCCTTGGTCGTACCATTGATAGGGGTTGTTTTCTTCAACGTCCAATAGCTTACTTCCTATTTTCGCTAATGTTGCACTATCTCCTACCTCGGATAACAGCACAGCGTAGTTCGATAAGGTGTGTATAGATTCAACGTTATTCTCAATCGCAAATTCATATATGTCTCGCGCTTTTTTATGCAGCATGTTCTGACGATAAAACACCGCCAAAGCGTTAAGGGTTTCTGAATTAAGCGGGTTTTGGTACATTGCCATTGAGAGTAAACTGTAAACTAACGACGAGTTATTCACTGCCATCGCCTTTGCTGCCTTATTTTGATAATACATAGAAATAAAATCGTTAAAGGCTACGTATTCCCCTGTGTCGTTAAGCGATGACGGGAAATAATCGATAACGGTTCGACTACGAAAATAAACAACGCCAAGCTTTTTCTCTTCCGCCTCAGGGCCAAGCACAATGGTTTTAACATGGGCCGAGGTGGTCAAAACATGATTATGGCGCCTATAAATAGGCGGTGTGAACACCTTTTTATAATATACATCTAACCCAACAACGTTAGCGAGTGCAGTGGTTAGTATTGCTAGAGTAAGGCAATTTCCCGACCTTTTTTCAAAGGCTTCTGTTGCAGTAAATGTGTCTCCTGCGTAACTAAAATCTGTAGCCCATTTCTCTAAATAGTTGGATATACGAAAATTGGGGGACACATCTTGCTGTTCGTCGCTATTGAAAAAGGATAAAAATTCCGCTTTTTGGTGGGGTGTGAGCGCCAATATCTCATGAGGCGTAATAACCTTGGTTTGGCTAAATTTGTCGCTTTGCCAGTTGAGTGAAGAAGACAGATTGCTGGAAACATCATCGCTGCTACTCACCTGCTGTGAGATGCTTTGACAGCCAGAAAGGCTTAACGCTACACAGACAAAGCCAATAGCGGCTAAAAACGCGAAAAATCCATTATGTTGCTTCATTGCGTTCCCCATACTTTACTTTCCAGTCCCGACGGGCTGAATTTTAGAGTAGAGGAAGTGAGATCAAAAAACCAGCTTTCACTTAATAGCAAAAGCTGGAGATAGCAAAAGCTGGCTTTGTGCGTACTTTTTAAAGAGACTAACTTTTTTGACTAGCTTTTTTGACTGGCTATCCAGCGGTCTATTTTTTGTTCAAGAATAGCCAGCGGAATGCCACCTGTGTTTAATACCTGCGCATGGAATTCTCGAATATCAAAATTCTTGCCAAGGGCTTGTTCAGCCCGTGCGCGCAACTCTTGTATTTTTAATGCGCCAACCTTGTAAGATAGGGCTTGTGAGGGAATAGCAATATAACGCTCAACCTCTGCCACTACCTCAGTGCGCGTCATGCCAGAGTTATCGAGCATAAAGTCGATGGCTTTTTCTCTGCTCCAGCCCTTGGCGTGAATACCGGTATCAACCACCAAACGCATGGCTCTTAACTGCTCATCCTGCAATGTGCCGTAACGGTTCCACGGATCATCGAAAAAGCCCATTTCGTACCCTAGCGTTTCAGAGTAAAGCGCCCATCCCTCGCCAAAAGCGGGTAAAAAGCTAAAGCGCATAAACGAAGGCAGTGAGTCATTTTCTTGAGCAAGGCTTATCTGAAAGTGATGGCCCGGTGCGCCCTCGTGAAGATATAGCGTCACGTTCCCCGTAGTTAAACGGCTAGGTAGATCATAGGCATTAAAGAAAAACGTTCCTGGACGTGACCCGTCAGGCGTACCCGGTTGATAAGAACCACCGGCGCTAAACTGCTCAATAGCCGGATCGTAAGGCTTTATCTCTAGCTCTGACTTTGGCAGTAATGAGAAATACTCACCAATTTTCTTGTCTACCTCTTTGCCAATACGATAATAACTTTGGGTTAGTGCTTCACGACTTTCAGGCTTAAACTGCGGGTCTGTGCGCACGAAATCAAACAATTCGTTTAATGTACCGTCAAAACCCACTTCGTCTTTTATTGCGAGCATGTCGCTTTTAACGCGCTTAACTTCTCTAAGACCAAGTTCATGCAGTTCGTCGGGAGTCAAAGGCAATGTAGTCGAGCCTTCTACCATAAGCTCATAAAGCTTTGCTCCGCCTTTCATGTCGCTCAAACCGATGGTTTCACGAGCAACAGGTAAGTACTCAGTTTGAAGAAAATCGCGCATACGTGTAGTGGCATCGTAAATGTCTTGCGTAGCCTGCTCATATTCACTCGTTAAGCGAGCTTTTTCTTCACCAGAAAACGAATCTGGAAGCATCGTCATAGGCCCCCAAAACTGAGACTCTTTGAGCGGTATTGCTAGCTGTGTATCAAACTGCTTAATAACGCGGTCTATGGTTAGCGTAGTTTCTAACACGCCAGATTCCATTCCCTCTTTGAAACGCTCTATAGCGCGGTCCGAAATGGCAATATAATCTTTGTGGCGTGATAAGTTGTTCTCGTAGTCTTCAACGGTTTTAAAAGGAGCTGCCCCCTTACCGCTTGCAAATGATGGATAGAAAGTATGGAACCCGCTAAAGTGATTAACAGGACGCACGCGGGTTAAGGCGCTTATCTCAGGAGAGGACATCTCAAGTGCGCGCTCTTGATTGTATTTAAATACGTCGTAAGCCAACTTGTCAGTATCATCGAGCTTGCTTCTATCAATTTGCGCAAGTTCCGATAAATTGAGCTGTGTATTGGTACGGCTTGCTAAATCATGAGCATCAGTTAAAAAATCGCCCAAGCGATCTGCACGTCGCATATCACCGCGGAATATAGCCATCACAGGGTTTAGTGCTAAATTACGCTCGTCCGATGCTGCAAAAAGCGCAAAGAGTTTTTCATGCTCATTTTGAGCTTTTTGCATAACGGTTGGCTCTTTTAGAGCGTCATTATGAGAATTTGCGATAGCAGCTGATGTACCTAGCGCTAGCGCGACTGCACTGCTAATCAACAACATTTTTCTTATAATCATACCTTTTCCCTTGTCGTTTTATTTTTAATAGGTTTTGTCTAGAACAGTACATCTGGCCCCTGCCCCCGTAAACTACAAACCTAATTGATTAACGCCTACTTTAGGCCTTATCAACACAAAGTGCTATGTATGTGTGCATATCAATTGTTACGCAATATATACAAGAGGTGCTGATTAAAAGAGAAGTTGGCTTATAAAAGTAGGTATCTGTTCGAAAGGGAGTCTTCTAGTAGAGATATCAGTAAAAAGTACCTTTGAAGTATGCAGACAGCAAGACCGACACGCCATCTTGCGTGCCGGCTAAGTATTACGTCTTCTGGTATCGCTTCAAGGTTATTCTTTTTGGCTTACGCTTCTTGGTTGCGCAAAAAGACAAGCTCAGTTGAGGAGCTTTGTTCTTCACTAAACTGGTAACCATCAGTGTCAAACGCTTTTAACCCGTCTACATCAGCCACTTTATTCTCAATAATATAACGGGCCATGAGGCCTCGCGCTTTTTTAGCGAAAAAGCTGATGATCTTATACTGCCCGTTTTTGCAGTCTTTGAAAGTAGGCGTAATAACCATGCCGTCTAATTCTTTTTTCTTTACTGCTTTGAAATATTCATTAGACGCCAAATTAATAAGCACATTGTCACCTTGAGCACTAAGGGCTTCATTGAGTACTTTCGTAATGCGGTCGCCCCAAAATTCGTACAGGTCTTTTCCCTCTGGGTTTGACAGTTTTGTCCCCATTTCCAAGCGGTAGGCTTGCATTAGATCAAGCGGACGTAAAAGACCATACAGCCCTGATAAGATTCTTAAGTGTTCTTGTGCAAAAGCCACTGATTCATCACTGAGGGTATATGCATCAAGCCCGGTGTAAACGTCACCGTTAAACGCATACATGGCCTGACGGGCATTGTCTTTATCAAAAGGAGTAGAAAATTCAGCGAAACGATTGGCGTTTAGGGTTGCTAGCTTATCGCTAATTTTCATTAGTGACGATAAGTCTGCTGGCGACAAGGTGCGACACACTTCCATAAGACGCTTTGTATCGTCCATCATGGTTGGCTGAGTAAACGTACTCACTGGAATTTCAGTTTCGAAATCAAGATTCTTTGCTGGGGAAACTACAACTAACATGTCAACTCCTTAGGTTTCTACAGACTAGCTCTTATAAACCTGAGTATATCACCACCTGATAGTGAAAAAATAACACCCTGCAACAAACATACAAATTGGCTTAACAGAGAAATCCGATTAGCAGTAAATTAGCGCCTGTAAGCTATAATTTGTCACATGATTTTGGTATAACTATGTTCCATAAGAATTTCATTAACGTAATCAAACGTTAATTCCCTACTCGCAGAAAAACGAACCATTTTATTCAACTTGTCTCTCTGACAAGTTGTACAATTTTGAATGACTAATAGAGAGAATTATGAGCAATCAGCTAGCATCGTTACGTGATATCACTACCGTTGTTGCCGACACCGGTGACATTGACGCTATAAAAAAGTACCAGCCTGTCGACGCTACTACTAATCCGTCTTTATTGTTAAAAGCGGCTGGCTTACCACAGTATGCAAGCTTGATTGACGACGCCGTAGCCTGGGCTAAATTGCAGTCGAATGACGCTGACCAGCAGCTTATTGATGCCTCAGACAAACTTGCGGTCGCTATTGGTAAAGAAATTTCAGGCACTATTCCTGGTCGCATTTCTACCGAAGTGGATGCTCGATTATCTTTCGACACTGCGGCCACTATCGAAAAAGCAGAACGCCTCGTTCAGCTTTATAAAGACGCGGGTATCGATAAATCACGCATTCTTATTAAAATTGCATCAACTTGGGAAGGCATTCAAGCGGCAGAGGTTTTAGAAAAACAAGGAATTCAGTGCAACCTTACTTTGTTATTTAGTTTCGCCCAGGCAAGAGCATGTGCTGAAGCAGGCGCCTATCTCATTTCTCCTTTTGTGGGCCGTATTCTAGATTGGTACAAGAAATCAACGGGCAAAGAATCTTACGCTGCCAGTGAAGACCCAGGCGTGGTGTCGGTCACCAGCATTTATAACTATTATAAAGACCACGGCTACAACACCGTAGTAATGGGTGCTAGCTTCCGTAATATTGGCGAAATTCAGGCGTTGGCAGGGTGCGATCGCTTGACCATTAGCCCTGCTTTACTCGAAGAGCTTGCCAATGAACCTGGTGAGCTTGAGGTGATGCTTAAAGACAATGGCGCAACACAAACTCCTGGTCCGCGCTTAACTGAAAGCGAATTCCGTTGGGATATGAATCAAGACGCAATGGCAACAGAAAAACTATCAGAGGGGATCCGTAATTTCGCCGCTGACCAAGATAAGCTTGAAACCTTACTTCGCGAAAAGCTAAACGCATAAGGACGATGAGTAAATGAGCGTATTAACATCACTACCCGAGTGGAAAAAGTTAAGTAAGATAGCCGAGACGGTTAAAAGCGCACACATGCGAGACTGGTTTGCGTCTGACAATGAACGCGCTGAAAAAATGACGCTTAACGCATGCGGCATTTATTTAGATTATTCTAAAAACCGTGTAAACGACGATACGCTTTCTTCACTTTTCGATTTAGCCCGTGCATGTAATTTAGAAACAATTCGAACAAGCATGTTCGAAGGCGAACACATTAATACCACCGAAGGCCGCGCTGTATTGCATACTGCACTGCGCAACTTCTCTGACCGCCCAGTAATGGTTGATGGCGAAGATGTCATGCCTGAAGTGCATACAACGCTTGAAAAAATGAAAGGCTTTACCGAGTCTATTCACAGCGGCGAGCACAAAGGCTACACCGGCAAGCCCGTTAAACATATCGTTGCAATTGGTATCGGCGGCTCGTTCTTAGGCCCTAAGATCATGACTGAGGCGCTTAAGCCTCACACTGTTGACGCCGTTAAAGTACACTTCGTTGCTAACGTTGATGGCTGTCACATTCACGACGTGCTCTCAAGTGTAGATTTTGAAGAAACCCTTGTTGTTATGTCTTCCAAGTCATTCACGACACAAGAAACGCTACAAAATACACTCACTGCAAAAGATTGGTTCTTAAAATCAGGCGGCACGCAGCAAGACATAGCTAAACATTTCGTTGCGGTATCTTCAAATGTTAAAGCGGCCACTGACTTCGGAATTAGCGAAGATAACATCTTCCCAATGTGGGACTGGGTTGGCGGGCGCTATTCATTGTGGTCTGCTATCGGCCTTCCTATTTCATTAGCACTTGGGTTTGATAACTACAAAGCACTGCTTGAAGGTGCTTTTGAAATGGATACCCATTTCACCACCGCGCCTCTTGAAGAGAACATGCCGGTACTATTAGGCCTTCTTGGCGTTTGGTATCGCAACTTCTTTGATGCACAGTCTCACGTTCTTCTTCCTTATTATCATTACTTGCGTGGCCTTCCAGCCTATGTACAACAGCTGGACATGGAAAGTAATGGTAAAGAGGTGACGCAAACAGGTGAAAGCGTAGACTACCCTACAGGGCCAATTATTTGGGGAAGTGAAGGTACTAACGGTCAGCACAGTTTCCACCAGCTTATCCACCAAGGCTCTGGCATCATTCCAGCTGATTTTATGTTGCCGCTTAACGTGCCCAATCAAGATGACACGCATCATGCAATGTTGGCCTCAAACTGCTTTGGCCAAACCCAAGCACTGATGCAGGGCAAATCTTTTGAAGCATGCTATGCAGACCTTGAAGGTCAGAGCCTTGACGACGCAGAGCGCAAGCGTTTAGCTGCTCATAAAACCATGCCGGGTAACAAACCAAGCAATACTTTTTTGTTTGATAGCCTTACGCCTAAAACACTTGGCGCGTTGGTTGCAATGTATGAACATAAGGTATTCGTTCAGGGCGTTATCTGGAACCTTAACTCCTTCGACCAATGGGGCGTGGAGTTAGGGAAAGCACTTGGAAACCAAGTACTTGCAGGCATTCAAGGCGAAGCAGACAAAGACAACTTTGACGCTTCAACGCAACAATTGATTGCCCGCTTCAGAGCAGCGACTGCACCAAAATAAGGAAAGTATGGGGTAGCAACACACCCCGCCTTGGTGCAAATAATAAACTGAACGGTCGGCTTACCCCCGGCCGTTTTTTTTGGCCAGCGTTTAAGACAATGTCTAACGCTCACCATGGGGTTACTCGCTGCAGATAGATTTTGCCCGCCCTGAACAATGTCATGAAAATGCCACACTTTGTTAATAAAAAGTAAATATAAGTGTTTTATTTTAGATGCGGCTGTGATAAAAAATGTACAGAGGGAAGTTACTCAGTTGCTCTGTATTAGTTGTAATGGTGTAAAAAGGAGATCCCAATGGATAAATCAGATCTATTTGCCATGTTAGACATCGAAGCAAGTCCAGCAAAAACAAAAAGTAAAAAAAGAAAATGGAGAGAAATCGAGGCGCTGCAAGATCGCTACAAGTTGGAAAAAGAACTCGCTGAGTTAGATTGTGGTTTTGAGTACGAGCTCGAAACACTAGAAAGATAACAAAAAGCCGCCTGAACGTTCAGGCGGCTTTTTTCTTTCTACATAGCTAGCTTTTTAGTATTTAGACCTGCCATTGAATAGGAGCTTTGCCCGATTCAACAAGTAGCTGGTTTGTTTGGCTGAAAGGTTTACTACCAAAAAAGCCTCTGTGTGCCGAAAGCGGAGAGGGATGTGGCGCGTGTAAAACATGATGTTTTTCGCGATTTATAGTATTGCCTTTCTTTTGAGCGTGACTACCCCACAGCAAAAAGACCACATCCGAACAATGCTGGTTTACAACCTCTATAACTTTATCGGTAAAGGTCTCCCACCCTAGCTTTGCATGGCTATGCGCTTTGCCCTGCTCAACCGTAAGTACCGTGTTTAATAACAATACGCCTTGTTCAGCCCAGGGCGACAATGTGCCGTGGTTTGGAATAGAGAAACCGTCTATATCGTCGGCCAACTCTTTATAGATATTTCTAAGAGACGGTGGAATTTTAACGCCTGGCAGAACAGAAAAGCAGAGACCATGGGCTTGATGTGGCCCATGATAGGGATCTTGTCCTAGTATAACGACGCGAATATCCTCTAACGCTGTCATGGCAAAGGCATTGAACACGTCTTCTTTTGGCGGGTAAATAACCTTACCCGCTTCCCTTTCTGCCTGAACATGCAACATTAGCTCTCGGAAATAAGGAGTTGCCTTCTCTGGTGCTAATGCTTCTGTCCACGTCATCATGGCTTCAAAAGACTCATCATGTGTTGCTTCAGTGCCTCATAAGTTGCAGGCAAATCGACGGCTAAACTATCTTCTCCCGCCACATCAGCAAGAGGCTTAGGTAAGCTGATTGGGTTTCCTAACACGTTTTCTACCGTCTCGCGGAATTTTGCAGGATGAGCAGTACCAAGGAACAGGCCAATTTCACCTTCTTCCAAGTCATGACTCACTGCGCGGTAGGCAATAGCAGCATGAGGTTCGCTAGTGTAGCCCTGCTGCGCTAACTGGCGCATAGCAAGCTGAGTGTACTCTTCGTCAACCATCTCACCTTTTAAACACGCTTTGTCGATATACCCGCGCTCAATAAGGGCTTCGATACGCGGCCAGTTATTCGGCTGGCTCACGTCCATGGCATTTGAAATAGTGGCCACTGTTGACTTTGGATCCCACTCTCCCGTTTTTAAATAACGTGGAACGGTATCATTGAGATTTGTCGCAGCAATAAAGCGCTTAATCGGCAGCCCCATTGCCTTAGCAATCATACCCGCGGTTAAGTTACCAAAGTTACCGCTAGGCACTGAAATAACCACCTGGTCGCGCTTCTCTTTTGGCAACTGGCTTATCGCCTCGAAGTAATAGCATACTTGAGCCAACAAACGGCTGATGTTGATTGAATTGGCAGAGTTTAGGTGCAGGCCTTCACGCACGTCTGGGTCGTCAAATGCCGATTTAACGAGCGATTGACAGGCATCAAAATCGGCTTCAATGGCAACCGTGTGAATATTGCCGCCTAACGTAGTGAATAGCTTTTCTTGAAGCTTGCTGATTTTTCCCTTTGGAAAAAGAATAACCACGTTGATATTTTCAATGCCATGGAATGCGTGAGCTACGGCAGCGCCAGTGTCACCTGAGGTTGCGGTTAAAATAGTTATCGGCTTACCTTCGCTAATGCGAGATAATGTTTGCGCCATAAAGCGCCCGCCGAAATCTTTAAATGCCAGCGTTGGGCCGTGGAAAAGCTCAAGTGAATACACATTGTCATTAACTTGCTCAACCGGTGCGCCAAATGAGAAGGCCGTTTCAACGATGGCATTTAACTCGCCTTCTGCTAATTCATCACCAATTAGCGTACGAAGTACTTCGATGCTGCGATCGACAAAAGGCTTTTCCAACAGACCGTCAATATCGTGTAAGGCTGGAATTTTCTCTGGAAAATACAGTCCCTGATTTTTGCCCAAGCCACGCTTTACCGCTTCTGCAAAACTTGCCGTATCTGATGAATCTTTTAAATTTACCAATTCCACTTTTATTTACCTTCTTAAATTCTTACCACGCCCATGCAGGCTTTAGTTCAGCCTTTTTAAGGCTGTTTGCCCTCTTGAGTTAAAGCTGTGTGCTGCTGTATCAGGCCTTTGATACGAGCGTTCCGAGCTTTGGAATTTGACATACATGGCTAAAGCCATCGTCATTTTGCACATAATTTTTATCTAAATAAGCTGCAATTTTTTCAGCTTGATTTTGGCTATCACATACCGCAAAGACAGTAGGCCCAGACCCTGAGATACCGAAGGCCAGTGCACCTTCACGCTCACTGAATGCGCGCGCCTCATCGAAACCTGGCAACAGTGATTTTCTGTACGGTTCAGCAATAACATCTTGCATTACCGAGGCCGCCAGAGAGAATGCTTTTGAATGCAATGCGTGAACAAACACACCTAGCTGACGACCGAAGGTCAGTGCTGTAGCCATGTCCACCTGCTTGGGCAATATATCCCTAGCCGCCGCCGTCGATACACTGATACCAGAGTAGCAAATAGCATAGTACCACTGGTCGTTAAGCGGTAGCGATAACGTTACCGGCGATGGTGAGCCGGTCATTAACGTCATACCGCCAAGAAAGCACGGCGCCACATTATCGTAATGAATACTGCCGCTAATCTGCCCTTCTAACTCACCCATCATCGTTAACAAAGTATCGTCGTCGAAAGGGCTGTCAAACAACGCATTTAAAGCGGCAAAAGCAGCCACAATTGAACTCGCACTTGAGCCCAAGCCACTGCCAATGGGCAGGTTTTTATGCAGCGTAATAGCGACAGGTGATACCGCTTTATCGTCATTCAACATTTTTTCGCAAAAGTAATGATAGCATTTTGTCACTATATTGCTGTCGGCATCATCGGGTAGTTTGTGCGCATAAGCACCGATGGTTTCTAGTGAAAAATGCGCCGCTTCTTTAACTTCTACCTCATCACCTAGTCTAGTGCCATCCACCGGCGCAAGTGCAGCACCAAGGACATCAAAGCCCAAACTAACATTACCAATTGAGGCAGGCGCATAAGCACGTATTGCTTTCATATTCGTATTCCTGCTTGTCACTTTTCTATACGCTTAATACGCCATTTGTTTCCAAGGCATCGTTCGCAAAATATCTGCAAACACACCGGCCGCAGTTACTGTACCGCCGGCGCCGTAGCCGCGTATTACATAAGGAATAGGGTTGTAATAATCGCTATTGATGGCCAATGCATTTTCGCCATCTTTCACTTGAGACAGTGGATTGCTCGGAGGTACTGCTTGAATACTTACCTTGCACTTGCCATCTTCTATGCTGCCAATGTAACGCAGTACTTTGCCTTCTGATTTAGCATCTTCAACACGCGCTGCAAACGCCTCATCAAGCTCTGGCAGTTGAGTCATAAACTCATCAACCGAGCAGGTTTCTGCAAAGCCTGGCGGCAATACAGATTCAATTTCAATATCAGACAGTTCTAACGCAAGATCTGCTTCACGGGCCATGATTAAAAGCTTGCGCGCTACATCCATACCACTTAGGTCGTCACGGGGGTCTGGTTCAGTAAAGCCGTTTTGCTTAGCGGTTTTGGTCGCCTGAGAAAGCGTCATTCCTTCGTCCAGCTTTCCGAAAACGTAGGATAAACTGCCAGAAAGTATGCCCTCAAAACGATGAAGTACATCGCCAGCGCTAAATAGCTTTTGAAGGTTATCGATAACCGGTAGGCCAGCGCCAACGGTAGTTTCATAAAGGTACTGACGGTTGGTAGCTTGGGCCGTTTTTCTCAGCTTACGGTAATACTCCATGGCTGAGGTATTTGCCTTTTTGTTTGGCGTTACCACATGGAACCCGCTTTCCATCATGTCTACATATTGATTAGCAATGGCCTCATGGCTAGTGCAATCCACAATCACTGGGTTAACTAAGCTATTGTCATTCACAAATTGGTCTAGACGTTCAACACTCAACCCTTCACGGGCAGATTCTAGTGCGGCTTTCCAGTCGCCACTTAAATCGATACCTTGGCTATTAAGTAACAACTTGCGACTATTTGCCATACCGTAAACGCGCAGCTGTATGTTACGTGCAAGCAAGGTCGGCTGCTGTTTCGCAATTTGTGCTAACAGTTCGCTACCTACATTACCGCAGCCTACAAGGAATACGTCAATAGTGTGTCTGTCTGAGAAAAAGTTTTGATGAATAACCTTCACCGCTTTTTTCGCCCGCTTAGTCTCGATAACAGTAGAGATAGAACGTTCAGAAGAGCCCTGCGCTATCGCTACATTATTCACTCGTGCTTGCGCTAATGAATTAAAGAAACGAGCCGCAAGCCCCTTGGTTTGACGCATCCCGTCGCCCACCAGCGTAACGATGGCAAGGTCGTTGCGCACTTCAATTGGGTCGAGTAATTGATTCTGTAACTCTAGCGCAAACGCATCTTCAAGCAAGTTTAGCGCTTTATTAGCGTCTTTACTCTGTATACAAAAGCTAATGGAGTATTCAGAAGACGACTGAGTAATAAGGCTGATTGAGATATTGGCGTTCGACATAACTTCGAATACGCGACTTGCCATTCCCACCATGCCTTTAAGGCCAGGCCCCGCCACGTTGAACATAGTGACATTATCAAGCTGCGATATGCCTTTAACCGATGTCCATTTCTCGCTTTTCTCATTGCTGATAAGCGTTCCAGGAGCCGCCGGATTAAGGGTATTTCGAATAAGACACGGTATATGATGCTGAGCAATTGGGCCTATTGTTTTTGGGTGCAGAACTTTTGCGCCAAAATAGGATAACTCCATCGCTTCTTGATAGGTGAGTTTATCAAGTAGTACTGCGCCCTCAACCTGATTCGGATCCGCATTGTAAACGCCATCTACATCAGTCCAAATTTCGCAGCAGCTTGCGTCAATACACGCGGCTAGAATAGCCGCAGAGTAATCGGAACCATTTCGACCTAAGGTGACTTTTTGCCCTTCTTCGTTTGCGGCTACAAACCCTGGCATGATAAGAAATTCACTGCCATCAACAGGTACGTCAGTAAATCGCGCTTTGCTAAGCGACACATCGGCAATACTATCTAAGTACTCGCCATCAGCAAGAATATATTTTACGGGGTCAATAATGCGATTAGTCACGCCCTTTGCAGTAAGAATGGCACCAAAAAGCGTTACCGAAATGTACTCACCAATACTTAAAATGCCTGCGGCCACATTGTCAGGCGCTACACCTAGCAAATTAATGCCCTGTAGATGTTTTTTTAATACCGCAAGCTGGCTGTCGATAAAAGCGATAACTCGGTTGTATTCAAACCCCTCTAGCTCATCATTTAAGCTGTTAGCGATACCACTTACTGTGTCGTTTAGCTTATCGAGAAGCGGCTGAAAATCTTCGCCACCGGCTGCTTGTTCGCACAATAATGAGAGCGCATTAGTTACGCCTTTTGGGGCCGAGAGTACAACGGCAGCACCGTCGGTTTGGTGAGTATCCATGCTAATCTCTGTAACGCGTAAATATCGCGGTGCATCGGCTAGAGAAGACCCTCCAAACTTTAAGACTTTCATATGCTACTCCTTGAGGTTGCGCATGCTAAAACGTATATAAAAAAAAACCCGCTCTGTTTGAGGCGGGCTTTCGTTGTCTTTTGCTTATTCGCACTAGTCACCGACCGCCCTTCTTGAGGTGGTAATTAACATGGTCATGGTGCGAATCGCTAGAATCTGTTTCATGTGTTCAATTTGCCGTATAGACGTCTATCTGTCAACCGCAGTTTTCACTACACTGTATTGCACATAATGCAACACTCTAGAAAAAACGTTTCTCTTTTAAATATGAAAAGCCGATTATGGGTAACGTTATCGGTCATCTGTAAGGTTTTCGGACAAAAAATCAACAAGAAGTCTAATTTTAGGGGCCACATTGCGGTTAGAGGGGAACACTGCCCAGATGGCTTCTTGCTTATCTTTATAATCTGGTAAGACCTCTATGAGATGACCCTCGGTGATGGCATCTCTCACGTAAAAGCCGGGAAGTTGAGTTAGGCCCAGTCCGTTAAGTGCAGCAGCTTTAAGTGCATTGCCACTATTATACCGCACGCGACCATTTACATTCAGAGTGTGAACCTGTTGATTAATGAGAAAGCGCCAATGGGGCTGAGAACCTACCAGCAAACTGTGTTGCTTTAAGTCTTTAAGCGTTTCTGGCATCGATGTGCTTTTAAGGTACTCTCGACTGCCGCACACGTACAGCTGGCGTGTAGCCAACTTTTTAGCAATCAATGAGGAGTCTTCTAGTTTGCCGATGCGTATTGCCAAGTCGAGTCCCTGCTCAACGATATCCAGTTTATCATTGGAAAACGAGCACTGCACACTGATGCCGGAATAAGTAGCTAGGAATTTATTCAATAAAGGCGCAATGAATGCTTCACCAAAGGCTACTGGCGCGGTCAACTTAATCAGCCCCTGTGGAGATTGTTGTAGCGCACTTACCGTGAGCTGTGCGTTTTCGAGTATGGTTAATGCCGGGTTGGTTTGCTCAAAATAAAGCGAACCCGCCTCGGTTAGCGATACACTGCGCGTTGTTCTGTGCAGTAGCTTTACCCCAAGTCGCTTTTCTAGTGCAGCAACTTTTCGACTGATTTGTGCCACTGAAGTATCTAGCTTGTTTGCCGCACCGGTAAAATTACCCACGTTAGCCACATTACAGAATTCAACAATACCATCTAGATTTTTCACCGCTGTGCCTCGTGTATCAACCTATTCAATTTTTAAACCCATTCTTTCAAAGCAAACGTTCTATCGAGCGTTTCACCATGTACTTCAATAATTCTCTTACTCAGCGACTAACTTGACCCCTCGCTCACTTTTGGGTCGATTTTGGCTCAATTTTTATCCGGCCTTGGTTGGGCCAAATGAAGTACCGTACAGCTTAAAGCTTATGACGTATTCATTATTATTACAAATAGGAAATAGTGATTTACTAAATCTGTATTTATCAATCGTCTTGCCTCTCCTATACTCGTCTTATCAAACATCACAAACTCGAATGGTAATGACAGGAGTAAAGTATGAGCTCGTTTAAAGATTCATTAAAAGCAGGTCAAACGCATATAAAATCTAAAGCAGCAGTGGCATGGGGACCTGGCGAGCCACTCAAGATGGAAGAGATAGATGTCGAGTTGCCTAAAAAAGGCGAAGTATTTGTTCGTATAAAAGCGACTGGCGTATGTCACACCGACGCATTCACCTTGTCAGGTGAAGATCCAGAAGGCGTTTTTCCATCGGTACTTGGCCATGAAGGTGGCGGTATTGTAGAGATGGTAGGCGAAGGAGTAACAAGTGTAGAAGTGGGCGACCACGTTATTCCTCTTTACACCGCAGAGTGCGGTGAATGTAAATTTTGTACTTCAGGCAAGACAAACTTATGCCAAGCAGTGCGCGCCACGCAAGGCAAAGGCTTAATGCCCGACGGCACTAGCCGCTTCTCAAAAGACGGCGAGCCAATTTATCACTACATGGGTTGCTCTACTTTTTCTGAATTCACTGTTTTACCCGACATCTCTTTGGCAAAAGTCAATAAGAGTGCTCCACTTGAAGAGGTATGCCTACTCGGTTGTGGTGTTACTACCGGCATGGGCGCGGTGTTAAATACAGCAAAAGTACAAGAAGGCGACACGGTAGCTATTTTCGGATTGGGTGGTATTGGATTGTCAGCAATAATCGGCGCGCGTATGGCAGGTGCGAAACGAATTATTGGCATTGATATTAACGAGAGCAAGTTCGAGTTGGCGAAACAACTTGGCGCCACCGACATGGTGAACCCGAAAGATCACGACAAGCCCATTCAAGACGTTATCGTCGAGCTTACCGATGGCGGTGTAGACTACTCCTTTGAATGCATCGGTAATGTGGATGTAATGCGCTCTGCACTTGAGTGCTGTCACAAAGGTTGGGGAGAGTCGGTCATTATTGGCGTTGCAGGTGCTGGACAAGAAATTTCAACCAGACCATTTCAACTTGTTACCGGCCGAGTGTGGCGTGGCTCTGCTTTTGGTGGCGTAAAAGGTCGCTCGCAACTACCTGGTATTGTAGAGCAGTACCTAAACGGCGAGTTCGGCCTACAGGAGTTTATCACTCACACTATGGGGCTAGACGAAATCAATGAGGCGTTTGACCTTATGCACAAAGGCGAAAGCATTCGATCAGTCGTTCATATGGATAAGTAGGACATATGGACAAATAGCTCATACGGATAGATGCTTTTAAATAACTGCTAAAAAGCCCGCCTCGCTAACAGGGCGGGCTTTTCTTGTTTTAAATACCACTGCTCTTTAGAGTGTGTTACGAATTCATGAAGAAATTTTAGTCACGTTTTTAGCTGTTATCGCGTATTCATGCCATAGTATTGATAACGCATTAATCGTGTAGGAAAGTTTATGAACTTGGTTACAGTTAAAAAAACGATGTCTTATTTATCAGCTTCGTCTCAGCAGAGGCTACCGTTTCAAAAAGTGTCGATGTTGGCAATGACTTTATTTGCTTTGGGGTCGTTAGGGGCAGCCTCACCCGCCATGGCTAAAGCTCAACAGCAGAGTGAAGAAGCTCAGCAGATTAATAGTTTAACGTCGTTGACCAATCTACAAAATAATAATGATTTTATGATCTCCTCAGGGTTACCTGCGAAAGCCCATTTGGCAATCCTAAAAGAAGACGGTGTTGGCTATGTTATCGATTTAATTCCAGGCGACCGCTCTCAGGAGATTATGAGTACTGCTGAGTTGGAATTAAACTACTTCAACGTACCCGTTGAATGGGAAAAACCAGTGCTCACTGACTTTTTAAACTACTCTGCGTTTATGCAACGGATAGATAGAGGCTCTGAAAAAGTGCTAACCCACTGCAAATTAAACTGGCGCGGCGCCTCATTTACTTACCTTTACAGAGTGAACGTGCTCGGTGAGGACGAAAATATGGCCAAAAAGGACTTATTAGCCATTTGGCAACCTAACCCAACTTGGTATGCCTTTATGGAAGACGTAATTGCTCACTACAATGCAATAAATAGCACGGATAATGCGATGTCTTTTGATGCGGCTATTCCAAAAACTGAAAGCTAGCAGTCGCCTTTAGCTTCCCTATAACAAATGACTAAGCCGCATATGCGGCTTAGTCATACAGCTGGCCTCGAGCAAAGTAACCCACTTTCACCATCCACTGCATCATCACATATGAAAATTCAAATATGCTTTGACATATACGAAATTCCATATACCATAAAAAACATATGAAATAACGTATGTAATCAATTATGACAGCAACATGTAACTTCTCACCACTGAGCTTTTTCAAGTGCCTATCGGAGGACACCCGTCTTAAAACACTGCTTCTACTGAGCTTTGCAGATGAACTGTGTGTGTGTGACTTAACCGATGCACTAAAACTGAGTCAACCCAAGATATCTCGGCACCTTGCCGATTTACGCAAGTGTGAGCTTGTGGTTGATGAGCGCAGAGGTAAGTGGGTCTATTACAGGCTCAATCCTGCCCTACCGGTGTGGGCAAAAAACATCATTACCAACACCGCGCAAGAAAACGAAGATTACATTAGCGAAGCCAAGGAAAATCTAGCGTGCTACCAGTCAGTCGGATGCGACGCCTAATCTTACAGCACGTTTAATTTCTCATTTATTTCCCACACATTAGAAGGTTTATCATGAAAATTCTGTATATATGTACTCACAATCGCTGCCGCAGCGTCCTATGTGAAGCGATTACCAACGCCTCTTCAGGTCCTCTTCAAGCGCAAAGTGCAGGCAGCCAGCCCGTTGGTGAAGTTCACCCTCTATCGTTACAATATTTGGCCGAAAAAGGTTATCGCACAGAGGGGCTTAAAAGCCAGTCTTGGGATGAGTTTGAAGATTATGAAGCAGACCTTGTTATTACTGTGTGCGACTCTGCTGCCGGCGAAAGCTGCCCAGTATATTTCGGCAAGTCATTGAAAATGCATTGGGGTCTTGAAGATCCATCGAAGTTAGAAGGCAGTGATGAAGATAAAGCCTTAGCGTTCTATGACACTATCGATATCATTGAGCAACGCGTTGCCGCACTTGCTGAGCTCGCTAAGCGGTCATTATCCGACGAATCGTTTTCACGAGAGCAATTCAAAGATGCACTCGTTAAATTAGGTGCACGCTAATGACTGAGCACCTTTTCAACGAGAGTGAAATGCACAAACCTTCTGCGTCTGACTTTGCACAAAGCCCGTCTTCACATAAGCCTCGTATCTTGCTGCTTTATGGCTCGCTTCGCGAGCGCTCTTACAGTCGCTTAGTCATTGAAGAAGCTGCAAGACTATTAGCGTTTTTTGGCGCTGAAGCGAAAATATTCGACCCTAAAGGGCTGCCTCAACCAGATACCGAAGACGACACACACCCTAAAGTGAAAGAACTTCGCGAGCTTATGGTGTGGTCAGAAGGGCAAATTTGGTGCTCACCCGAACGTCACGGCAGTATTACTGGCATTATGAAAAGTATTATAGATTGGGTGCCCCTTAACATGGGCGGTGTGCGACCAACCCAAGGAAAGACCTTGGCAGTAATGCAAGTAAGCGGCGGCTCTCAGTCTTTCAATGCGGTTAATCAAATGCGTATTTTAGGGCGTTGGATGCGTATGCTCACCATCCCAAACCAATCATCTGTTGCCAAAGCGTTTCTTGAATTTGAAGAAAACGGACGAATGAAGCCTTCCCCTTACTACAACCGCATTGTGGATGTCGTCGAGGAACTGGTCAAATTTACCCTTCTTACTAGAGATAATAGTGAGTTTCTTGTGGACCGATACTCTGAGCGAGTGGAGAGTGCCGAAGAAGTAAGTAAGCGCGTAAATCAAAAATCGTAATGATGTTACAAACATGTGGTTGAGCCACATCTAATCAAATTTAATAGGGGTTAACGATGGGTTTCTTTGAACGATACCTTTCTGTATGGGTTGGACTATGCATTGCTCTTGGCGTGGGATTTGGCTACGCCGTGCCGCAATTTTTTGAGTCAGTAGCAGCATTAGAATATGCCCATGTAAATTTAGTGGTAGCAGTGCTTATTTGGTTAATGATTTACCCAATGATGGTACAAATCGACTTTAGCTCAATCAAAGACGTGGGTAAAAAGCCCAAAGGCTTAGTATTAACGCTAGCGATTAATTGGCTAATAAAGCCCTTTAGCATGGCCCTACTTGGCTGGCTGTTTTTTAGAGTTATTTTTGCCGATATGGTAGACCCTCAAACGGCAACTGAATACATTGCAGGTATGATTTTATTGGGTGTTGCGCCCTGTACCGCTATGGTTTTTGTGTGGAGCCACCTCACTAAAGGTGATGCTAATTATACGCTAGTGCAAGTGTCTATTAATGATTTGATTATGGTGATTGCGTTTGCACCGCTGACCGCCTTGCTGCTTGGTGTTACTGATATTACTGTTCCGTGGAATACTCTATTACTCTCGGTGGCGTTATACGTAGTACTGCCACTCATAGCAGGCTTTCTCACTCGAAAGCGTATCGAAACGAAGGGGCCGGAGGCTGTTACCAAGCTGGTGAATAACTTTAAGCCATTCTCCGTCTGCGGCTTACTGCTCACCATCATAATATTGTTTGGCCTGCAGGCTAAAACCATACTATCTCAGCCTCAGGATATCGCGCTTATTGCCGTACCACTGCTTATCCAAACTTATGGCATTTTCGCGATTGCCTACTTTGCCGCGAAGAAGATTAAGCTTCCCCATAACGTCGCTGCTCCGGCGTGTATGATTGGAACGTCGAATTTTTTTGAACTGGCAGTAGCAGTGGCCATTTCCATGTTTGGTTTACACAGTGGTGCAGCGCTAGCTACGGTGGTAGGCGTGTTGGTAGAGGTTCCCGTGATGCTGTCACTGGTATGGTTTGCAAATAGAACACGACACTGGTTTGATAACCCATCGTAAATAAACAATTTTAGCGGGCGCTCACCCTAGTAAAAAGCGCCCTGCTTTACGATGTTAAAACATGCAAAAAGTGTAAAGCAGTTTTAGAAAGTGTATTGATTAGTCGTTAGCGCTGAGGGAGGCCCAGCAAAATCTTAATAAGCTAGCTAGCGAGGGCTTTTTCTTCAGCAGTAATGACGAAGCCAAACTTCTTCAGTACCGATTGCAGGCGTTCAGGCTGTAGCGGCTTTTGAACAAAGTCCAATGCACCTAACGAAGCGACTTTTCTGTGAATCAACGGCTGAATATCGCCTGACACAACAATGACGAAAGTCTCAAGACCCCTGCGTTTTATCTCTCCTAAAACACTTATCCCGCCGAGCACAGGCATGGTCAGGTCGAGTAACATCAAATCGATAGAATGATGGGCCAACACCTCAAGGGCATCAACCCCGTTTGACACCTCGTAAGCATTTTCAACAAAACCAGCAGGCAGACTTTTTTTCATCATTTTACGCGCCAACGCTGAATCATCGCAAATTAGGACATTGAAACTCATTAAGAACTCTTTACTGCTTAGTTTTGACCCAACTAATCTACCCTAAACTAAAGTATAAGAAAACAAAATAAGTCGCTGATTATCGACAACTTACCGTTGAAACAAGTGGCATCTGTGTATCATCTGCATTATTTTGTTAATAAACATGCGATGTATTTCGCGCCTCAACCTGTTGCCTGCGCTATGTTATCAACGTTGACTTCTAACAGATAGCGCGCTGTAAGTGCACATCAATTGAGGAGTTCGAAGACGTCGAAATAGGCAAGTGATGCTTGTTATTTCTAAGGAACCTAGTCATGCAAAATATCCTATCGCCCCAAGAAACAAGCTTAGCCAAAAAGGCTGCCTATCTGGTGTTATCTCATTTTGACAAAAGCTACCGGTGGTTCACTCGAATTACTCGAGGTGCGCAACAGCGGTTTGAAAAAGGCAACTGGAAAGAAACCCAATTAGCATCGAGAGAGCGCATCAATATATATGAACAAAGTTTATCCGATGCCGTTGCTGAGATTTACCACTTAACATCGGTGCACAAAAAAGATGATGTGTTTTGGCAAGAACTAAAGAAAATCTTCGCCCTTCAACTAGAAGGTCACCCTCAGTTTGAACTTGCAGAAACCTTCTTCAACTCGGTAATTGGCCGTATATTTAAACATCGAAAAATAGATGATGACATGATGTTTGTGCATCCTAGCCGCTGCTTTTTACCGGGTCAGGATAGAGACAAAGTGATTAATAGCTTCGATACCACTACCACGGTGAGAGAGATGTACGAAGCTATCTTTAAGACCTACCGATACAACATTCCTTTTGAAGATTACGAACGGGATTTGCAGAATTTGGAAGACGCACTTCGCGCTCGTCTTAGCACATCGCAGCTTGCCAGTGTGCAGGCCGTAGAAATACTCAAGCCTACCTTCTTTAGAGGAAAAGCAGCCTATTTAATTGGCCGAATTTGTATGCCGGACGAGACGCTACCCTTTGTCATTGCTATGCGCCGTTACAATGCGCCAAATATGTTTGTAGATGCTCTGCTTACGGATAGAAAAGATTTAAGCGTTATCTTCGGCTTTGCCCGCAGTTATTTTATGGCCGACACTCAAAACCCAGCAGAAGTTGCCGCTTTCCTACAAGAACTGCTGCCGAATAAAAAGAACTTTGAATTGTATATGGCGCTAGGCCATTACAAACACGGTAAAACGGTATTTTATCGCAACTTCCTTTCTCATTTAGAAACCTCCGAAGACCACTTTGAAGCGGCGCCGGGGATACGCGGTTTAGTGATGATGGTATTTCACCTTCCCTCGTATGGTGTTGTGTTCAAAATTATAAAAGATGAATTTGCAGAGAGTAAAAAAATCACTCGCCAGCACGTGAAAGACTGCTACAAACTCGTGAAGATGTCTGATCGTATCGGCAGAATGGCCGATACCCATGAATACGTGAACTTTCGATTTCCACTTGACCGCATAGCGCCAGAATTGATCGAAGAGCTTAAAGAGACGTGTGCTTCCAGTTTGGAATTCACTGAGAACGAGCTTGTGATAAAGCATATGTACATTGAGCGCAAAATGACGCCACTTAATCTTTATCTTCAACAAGAAACGGATGAAGATAAAGTAACAAACGCACTAGATGAACTGGGTATGTGCATAAAACAGATTGCGATGGCCAATATTTTTCCAGGCGACATGCTGCATAAAAACTTTGGTATTACCCGCCATGGTCGCGTCATATTTTATGACTACGACGAAATTTGTCTCATGAATGAACGAAACTTCCGCGCGCTGCCTAAATCTGATGATCCCTATGCTATTGATACCCTTTCAGTGGGGCCAAGCGACGTATTTCCAGAGCAGTTTGAACACTTCATTGTGGGTAAGCGCAAGTTTAAAGATATGTTAAAAAACCTTCATGGCGACCTAATGACCCAAGAATATTGGCGCAATGTGCAGATAAAATGCGAGCGAGGCGATGTACAACACTTCACCCCCTATGCAGCGAGTAAGCGTTTCAAACGCGACTAACGCACACTGCAGAGCATAATTTTGCAGTAAAAACTGGGGAGTAAACCGCTAACACACCGCCTTTACAAAAAGGGCTGTATTTCGCGGGTTATTTATCACGCACGTGGGGTAAAAGTGATCGCTTTTTGTCTACTGACACGTAAAAGGAACCGTAAGCCAATAGCGGCCTTACGTTTCGTTTTAACCTAAAAGTAGAAGTGTAATCATGAGAGTGTTACTTGTAGAAGATGATCCAAAGGTTGCCTCGCACATCGCAAACGGACTGTTGGGCGAAGGTCATGAATGTATTACTGCGGGTGACGGAGCATCTGGCTATAGGGAAGCAACATCAAATGAACTCGATGTTGTGATACTCGACGTAATGCTTCCAGAGTACGACGGCTTCACTGTTTTAGAAAAACTGAGAGAAGCTGACAACAACACCCCAGTTTTGTTACTTAGCGCCAAAAGCCAAGTAGAGGATAAGGTGCGCGGCCTGCGCACGGGTGCAAACGACTATTTAACCAAGCCGTTTGCGTTTGAAGAGTTGCTTGCCCGCATTGAGGGTCTGGCCGGGCGCGGCAAAGAAGGTGATGACAAAACGCTCATTAAAGTTGGCGATTTAACCCTCGACCTCGTTAACCGTAAAGTATTGTGCGGCGAGCAAGAAATTGATTTGCAGTCGAAAGAGTTTCAATTACTCGAGTGCCTACTTCGCCATAAGGGTAAAGTCGTTACGCGCAGCATGCTGCTTGAGCAAGTGTGGAATTATCATTTCGATCCTCAGACCAACGTGATTGACGTGCACATTAGCCGACTGCGCCAAAAAGTGGACAAAGCATTTAATGTTCCACTGATTGAAACGGTAAGAGGTACGGGCTACCGTATCGCCGATAGCGCTACATGATAGCAATTCGCGACTTCACGAGAAGTTCTAGTTTTCGTGTTGGCGCGCTGCTTACCACACTGGCCAGCGTAGCAATTATTCTCATTGTTTACTTTTGGCGATTAACAAGCAGTGACCTTTTTATAACAGAATCTACGGCGGCAATTAATGCAAAAATTGCCGCTCTTTCTCAGATACATAATTCATTAGGCATTGATGCAGTTAAAGAGGCTATCGACAGTGGAGAGTTTTCACGTTCCACAATGGCCAATAATTCTGCATCGACGACCAACGCCTCATCCGGCGAACTACCCAAGTCCATTCGCTCTTTTGTCGTATTAAGTCAAAACGAACAGTTTGTTACTGGAAACCTTGCCAGTATTCCGCTTATTTTAGAGCGTCATGAGCACGCAAATTTTAACACGGCTGAAATTGTTATCTCACTGCCTGATAGCGGCGAACGCAAAACCCTTCGACAGGCGTTAGTGAGAGAAGTCTCTTTAGACAACTATACGTTAATTGTAGGGCGTGGAATTGACGACTTATACAGCGCCCAATGGTTTGGCAGAGCGTTTAGCTGGATTATAGTGGTGCTGCTTTCGATGCTAAGCGTGCTCAGTTTTGCCATTGCTGTTTACGTGGTTAATCGAATCAATCGAATGTCCCAAACCGCAGACAAAATAATAAAAACTGGAAATTTAGAAGAACGTCTAGAAATTGATAGTAACTGGGATGATTTAAGCAGCTTGTCAGCCGTATTCAACCAGATGTTAGATACCATAGAAAGCTCAGTTAACAATATAAAATCGGTGACTGACAGTATTGCACACGATCTCCGTACCCCTTTAGCGCGTTTACGCAATACATTAGAGCAAATAGACGATGAAAAGCTGCGTGATGAAACAACCCACGAAGCAGATAACCTGCTCAATATGTTCAATAGTTTATTGAGAATAAGCGGGCTAGAAACTACCAACAAAAAAGAAGGGTTTTGCGAAACCGATGTTCGCGCCATAGTTGAAGACGTTGTAGACCTGTATCACCCGCTAGCAGAGGATAGGAATATAACCCTGACTAGCTCCTTGCAGCCAATCACCATTATTGCAGACCCCAACCTACTGTTTCAAGCTGTAGCGAACGTGCTTGATAATGCCTTAAAGTACTCTCCCGATGGTAGTCGTGTGGTAGTGCAATTAACGTCGACGAAAACTCACCACGTCATATCCATTAACGACGCAGGAATGGGCGTAGGAGAGCATGAGCTTGAAAGTTTAGAACGTCGTTTTTATCGCGCAGATGGCAGCAGAACAAGTAAAGGCAACGGCTTGGGACTGTCTCTTGTCTCAGCCATTGTTAAGCTGCACGACGGCCGTGTGTGGTTTGTACACGACCCACTCATGAATGGGTCGGGCTTGGGCGTGGTGCTTAGCTTCAAGCGCTAGGCGATTAGACTATTCATATAACACTCTCGCCCCTCAATTAACCGTGACTGGCCACATGCGTCTGGCACGAGTGCTTATTAACATAATATAATGGGCAAATTCAGCTGTCCGTTTGAGGGAATTGGTTTTGAACCGTCGCAAAAAAATCATCAAAAAACTCCAGAAAAAAGATAAAAAGGCGAACGCTAAATTGCATAAAAGTAGTAAGCCAGTTTATGTTTCTAAGGCTGAGAGGGAAAAATTAGTTGAGCAAGTTAGCAGCGTTGAAGAAGATGGCGCTACCCTTAAATAAGGATAGCGCAACCAAATTAACGATAATACGCTACGCTGTTTTCTCTGAAACGACGGGCCGTTGCAAAGTGATGGAGCCAATCTTTAAACTGTACACCTTGAGCACTTGCTTCATTGTAAAACGGGCTAGGCGATGAGACAGGAAAAGCATTGTCTTCACAGAAGTCGTTAAGCACCATATGGCAGGTGCCCTCGCCTAAGTAAAATTGATAGTTCCATGTAAATGCTGACAATGCATTAAGCGATGTGTAGCTCTGTATTTGCCACCCAAAAATATAAATAAAGTCGTCTTCTGATACCCCCCAAGTGGTGGGATCTAAATTACCCTTTGCCACTTGGTCAGATATTTTCAAAAACTGAATTTGAACAATATCAGTGCCAGTAGAGTACTGAGCGAAACGATTCCATGGATACTGATAGGCCAAGCGCAGCATTACCTGTTTGTTCAAAGCAAGATGGTTGAAGTTTCCAATTAGCGACTGAAAGTTGCGTGGTAATGTATCTTCTATCCCCCAGGGCCCAGCGTAATTAAGTACTGACTTGGTAAAACCTTTCGAAATAACGCCCATAGACGCGTCTGCAAAAAGTGCTACCTTCGTTCTTCCAAAGAGCTGTTGAATAATGGGGAAATTAAACGTTGCACCATAACCGCCGGCACTACTTCCACTTAACAGAACCTTATTTGGGGACAATGCCTGTGAATCAAGTTTTTGCTTAATCCAATCCATTACTGCTAAAGCGTTATCATGACCTCTATGCTTAATAACGACTTCAGCACCTGGCTGACCTGAAACCAAGCCTAGCGTGTCAGTATAAGGCGTATCTTGAGACCCTATATGTAAGTCACCAGTACAATAAGGGATAAACACCTTCGACCACGATTGAAACGGGTTCTCCTCGGTGTCCTCAAAAATTCCGCCCGAAATAAACGGTGTATTTTCAACAACTGCTGAAGGGTTAAAAGCCGCTCGACTTAAGGGATCGGCATCGAACTCAAGCTGAAGAGAGGCTAAACACGTAGCTCCATCCCAGCAGGCGCCGCCACCATTAAAGTAGATAAGAAGGTTATCACTCTCGCCTTGCTCAAAATAAAACGAGAATGGGTTAGGCACTATTCCTTGTTCGGTAGCTAATGCAGGAAGCGCGCATGCGGGCGTAATCGTTGTTTGCTCTCCGCCAGTAAGCGAAACCTGCATTTCAGTAGGCGGCGTAATTTGTTCCCACTGTGCATAGGCAAAGGTAGGTAGAATGAAACTAAATGACAGCGTGATAAGCAGAAGGCGTTTAATAGCAAGATGCATAAACAATTCCTTTTGTAGTTTAATAAAAAGATGGGTTGGGCGACGCAATGTGTAATAGCACGGTAAATCAGTACATCCGAGTCCGCTGATTTTGACTGCCTCACTGTAATTGATATCAGTGGGCACATCGTTTCGTGCACAAATAGAGTAACGTAAAAACGAGCGCTGTCTACAAGTTAGTTATTATTAGTTGCGCCGATGCTAATGTAGCATCAACGCAACGCAATCCCATCTCAAACTTTTTAAAATATTCCAATAACTTACAATGCTACTCCTGCTTTTGCATGAATATGGTCACTTCGGCCATAACAATCCCGAATTTGCGGATATAAGAGCGATTCATCATGGTTGTTTCATCAAAAGCCCAAAACCAATCGTCAAACGTCACAGAGTAACTGGTGTCGTCTACAGGTAAATCCATTTGGTAATGGAAGTTAAAAGCATTACCGTAAGATGTACCTGCAGCAGGGCCGTCTATGTCGCCAGCGTTTCCAACGAATGTACCATCGCTTTGTTTAACAATTTTCCACGTGCGGGACATTGGACCTTCACCAACACCATAATCGAAGCGTTCATCGAGTGTTAACGTGTCACCGTCTATAGAACCATCAATATCCACTTTAAAGCGCTGCACAACTTCACCAGAGCGATTTTGAACGATGCCCCACGCTTTTACATCACCATCAAAAAACTGCTCGATGTTAAATGCTGGTTGCACAGAGGTATAATCTTTACCTTCAACCGACACCGAACAACCACTCAGTGTTACTGCACTTATTCCCAATCCTGCTAGTGCATAGGCAGCGCGTTTAAATGATTTCATAATTATCCTGTTCTTTACTCTAATGCTAAAATTAAAAAATAGTATTTAAGCTACGCTAATTATTTGATGCCTAGTAGCGCTTTTCTAAACTTAGGCTCTGAGGTATTCTCACCCAACCAAATATCAAAGAATTTTTGCGTAAACTCTGGGTCTTTAACTTCCCCGGCATTTTCGCCGTTAAAATAGAATAAGGCGTTGCCCTCTTCAGTGGCTACGCCTGTTAGTACATCTCCCTCTTTTACATCTGGGAAAATATCTACCATGTCTTGTAACCAGCGCTTGGCTTTCTCTGAATCAAGCTTTGCCTGCTTTTTCATCTCATCAATAGAACGCTCAGCTATTTTCTTACCGTCTAGCGAACGTTGGTATTTTAGCGTTAAGGCAATAGGCTTTCCTTTCTCATACTCTCCCTTGGGAGCGAACAAAGTAGCCTCGTAAACGTCGAATAGGTAATAAGTAAACATATCTTTGCCTACAACTTCTGCATTGGGGACACTTTCGGATACTGGCGACGGCAAAGCAGCATTTGATGCAAAAGATACGCTCATCAGAGAAATACTCATCATTGTTAAACTTAAAAAAGTAGCCCGTTTCACGACAGTACCAAGCTTATTTGCTAGAGAATTCATGAGCGAGCTCTGCTCGATCTGCGATTTATTTGAGGTTGCATGTTTAATACACACTAATTTAGCTCTTGTCGTTAAGTTAACTTTCGTGATTAATTTAGGTTTCATCATTTTTTCCTGTATGACTCTCCAGCGTTAATTTTAGTCGCCTTATTTGACGAACTGACGCCTTCAACTTTTTCCATACTTTTTGATTTGTAGTCTTATTAGTTATACTGCGAGCAGATAATGAATGATCAATTGTGGCAACTTCCTCCTGTGAATAAACTAACAGCGCTTGAGCAAACATTTACCCAGCCTTCACCTTTAGAATTGTTCACGCCTGACTGGCCTGGTGCCGAGGACGTGACTATTTATGTAAAGCGCGACGACAAAATACATCCCGTGGTGTCCGGTAATAAGTGGCGAAAACTGAAGCAGTTTATTTATGAATACGCAGAGCAACACCTAGACGGCCCTGTATTTGAGAAAGGACTACCTCAAAATGCTGATGGGGAGGCTCATGGCGCTGAAGAGTCTTCATTTATTGCTGAGGGCTCTTCGCTCACCGCTGAGGGCTCTTCGCTCACCGCTGAGGGCTCTTCATTCACCGCCAAAGGCTCTTCATGTACCGCCAAAAGCTCTGTCAGACTCATCAGTTTTGGTGGTGGCTTTTCAAATCACCTGCATGCACTTGGATATGTGTGTCATACCCTCGGCATTCCGCTTTCAGCCATTATTCGTGGTGACTATTCTGCTACACAAACACCAATGATTAGCGACCTAACTTCATGGAACGTCGATATTGAGTATGTTGACCGAATAACCTATAAAAAACGTGACTCTGCCGAATACCTCAACTCACTAAAAGAGCGCTTTTCCCCTGCCATTATCATCCCAGAGGGGGGAAGCCAAGAGCAGGCAATTTCAGGCGTTGCAGAATTAGTTAGTGAAATTACTGAAGCGCTCGCTACCAATCACAATACCCAGTTCGACACTATTATTGCCCCTGTAGCCAGTGGTGCCACAATGGCAGGTATTGTCAGTGCGTTAACGCCTAAGCAGCATGCTATTGGTATTGGCGTGCTTAAAGGCCAAGATTACTTGGAATCCTTAGTTAATCAGTTCTTACCCCCCGCCATTTTGACAAAAAAAATTGTGACAAAAGAAATTTTAACAAAAGAACTTATGACAAAAGAACTTGCAGCAAAAGCGCCTGCGAGTAATGAAGAAGGGAGAAAAGCAAACAGTAACTGGCATATTAACCATGAATACCATTGCGGTGGATATGCAAAGGCGCCGCCCTACCTAAAGGCGTTTTGTGAAAACTTTAACAACGCCATGCCCTTTGATATTGAGCCCGTTTATTCCGGAAAAGTATTTTTCGCATTGAAAGATATGCTTAAAAAGGGCACATTTAAATCAGGTAGTAAGATTATTGTCTTACATACCGGCGGCCTTCAAGGTGCTCGCTAAGGAAATTGCAAAGTGCTCATTTACTTAGTAATAGTAAACCTATGAGTCCAATACACCGTAAGTAATGATGAAAGGAAAAAAAGTACAGGGTTTCTAAAAACAGCAATCGTAAAATAATAGCGATGACCTATAGAGTCTTAACCATAGCATCGCAAGCAACGCTAACTTTGAGGAGATACAACATGATCGACCGACCAGTTACATTGCCAACCCCTTTAAAAGAACTTGTTTCCAAATCACTTTCCATATGTAAACTCATGCTGCTAAACAGCGATGTGTTTTACCCTTTTGCGGCTATAAACCAAGACGGTAAAAACGGTTGTATATTTGCAGATGAAACCACAGACACCAACAGTTACAGCGTTTTAGTCTATGCTGCTACTATCAATACACAGAACAGCAAAAATGTGGATGCCATAGCGGTAGTGACATCGTCGCCTGACCAGGAAGAGCGATTGCTCCTATATCCTTATTACAAGGTTGACGGTTCTGTGGTGGTATCGCCGCCAATTAATACTGCGGCGCCCTAAGCTCGACCTAAGCCCCCTGTTAACGCATTAATAGTTAAAACGCTCATAACGTTTTTTATCGTTAGCAGGGAAATTTATACTATTTATACTTGCAGACACTGACTTTGCTTGCCAAATCGTCGGTGTCTGCTAGCATTCAGCAAAAATTTACTCGCAAAATTTAGGGATTAATACTATGTCTCGCGTTCTCATTATTGGTGCTGGCGGCGTTGCCTCAGTGACGGTTAAAAAGTGTGCTCGTTTACCACAACATTTCGATGAAATATTCTTAGCAAGCCGAACGGTGTCTAAATGTGAAGCTCTTCAGCAAGAAGTTGGTGAAGACCGCGTGAAAGGCGTATTTGCTTTAGATGCTGATAATGCTAAAGAAGTGGAAGCGTTAATCAACGAAGTGCAGCCTGACCTAGTGATTAATTTGGCATTGCCATATCAAGACTTACCTATCATGGATGCGTGTTTAGCAACCAACACGCATTATCTTGATACCGCAAACTACGAGCCAAAAGACGTAGCAAAATTTGAATACTCATGGCAGTGGGCATACCAAGACAAGTTTAAAGATGCCGGTATCATGGCACTACTTGGAAGTGGTTTTGATCCAGGTGTCACTAACGTCTTTACTGCGTATGCAGCAAAACACTACTTTGATGAAATTCACTACCTTGATATTGTCGATTGTAATGGGGGCGACCACGGTCAAGCATTCGCGACTAACTTCAACCCAGAAATCAATATCCGCGAAATTACTCAGCGTGGTAAATTTTGGGAAAATGGTGAGTGGAAAGAGACTGATCCGCTTAGCGTTCGAGAAGACCTTGACTATCAAAATATTGGCGAGCGCGCTTCGTATCTTATGTTCCATGAAGAGCTTGAGTCGTTGGTGAAACACTTCCCAACACTTAAACGTGCCCGTTTTTGGATGACATTTGGCGAGGCTTACCTTAACCACCTTCGCGTGCTTGAAGGTATCGGTATGACGAGCATTGAGCCTATAGAATTTCAAGGCCAACAAGTTGTACCTTTAGAGTTTCTAAAAGCCGTATTACCTAACCCAGGCTCGCTTGCAGAAGGTTATGTAGGGATGACCTGTATTGGTACTTACATTACAGGTGTAAAAGATGGCAAAGAAAAAACCATCTTTATCTACAATAACTGCGAACACGCCAAGTGTAATGAGGAAGTAGGTGCTCAGGCGGTATCTTACACCACAGGCGTTCCTGCGATGATTGGTGCTGTACTTATGCTAAACGGCACGTGGAAAGAAGCTGGCGTGTGGAATATGGAACAGTTTGATCCAGACCCGTTCATGGATATGCTTAATGAACACGGACTGCCATGGCATGTACTAGAGTGCGATAGCAGCCCTTTCACTAAATAGATTGCTTTGAACAAATACTTATAGATATTTACGAGGGGCGCTATGTTAAGTGCCCCTTTTTTACGTTATTGACCGGAGCTTGAACACCTTGACCGATCTTACCCTACGCACTGATATTCCCTCACCCTGCTATGTTCTTGAGGAGGCAAAGTTAATTCGTAACCTAACGCTGATGAAGCGGGTTCAAGACGAGTCTGGCGTGCGAATTATTCTAGCCCTTAAAGGCTTTTCCATGTGGTCTTGCTTCGATATCGTCAAACAATATCTTCAAGGTGCCACCGCAAGCTCAGTGTGGGAGGCAAAGTTAGCAGCCGAAATGGGCAAAGAGGTTCATGCCTATTCCCCTGCGTATAAAGCGGAGGATGCAAAAGCACTGGCTTCACTGGTACATCATTTATCGTTTAACAGCCTCAGCCAATGGCATACTCACCGTGAGGCGCTAAAAGACGTATCACTTGGGCTGAGAATTAACCCAGAGCATCAAGAAGCAGATACACCACTTTACGACCCAGCTGCACCCGGTTCGCGATTAGGGATAAGAGCGGATGAGTTAGAAGGGATTAGCCTTGACGGAATTGAAGGTTTTCACTGCCACAATTTATGCGAGTGCGATTCTTTTGCCACAGAGCGTACTCTGCAGGCCATTGAGAAACGATTTGGCAAATGGCTACATCAATTAAAATGGTTGAATTTAGGCGGCGGTCATTTAATGACAAGTGAAGGCTATGACGTTGAGCACTTGATCAACACACTGTCGGCATTTAAAGAGCGTTACCCCCACCTTGATATTATCTTAGAGCCGGGCTCTGCAGTAGCGTGGCAAACAGGCCCTTTAATATCGGAAGTGGTGGATGTGGTGAATAACGAAGGTGATATTGCCATATTGGATATCTCGGCCACGGCGCACATGCCAGATGTGTTAGAGATGCCCTATCGACCTACCGTGTTAAATGCGGCTTTACCAAATGAAAAGTCACACAATTTCAAACTTGGCGGCAATTCATGTCTTGCTGGCGATGTTATAGACACCTACTCGTTTGATGAACCTCTGGTGGCGGGAAGTCGTATCCAGTTTGAAGATATGATGCACTATACCATGGTAAAAACCACGTTTTTTAATGGGGTTGATCATCCGTCCATTGGCATATTGCGCTTAAACGGTGAGTTTGAATTAGTGCGACGTTTCACGTACGAAGACTTTAAAGGGCGCTTGTCTTAAACCAACAAATCTGAGAAACAGTCGGCGTACATCAGCCGACTTTTTCTTAGTGTTTTTTGTGTTCTGTCATGCTGACCTTTTTTGTACGAGTTTCGATGTAACCGAAACCCTTTTAATAACGCCTCAATCCCTTATCCCTAGTGCACTATCTCGGCTAGCAGCGATACACTCTTTAACCTTGCTTCTAAGTTATGAATGGGCATAGAAACAATCAGCTCATCGACTTCAGTTTTCCCGACAAACTGTGCTAGCTGTTCAGTCACTGTGGCTTTAGAGCCGACCAGCGCATACTGCAATACATGAGACAGCATTGCATGGTCAGTAGGCGTACACATTGTAGTTAAGTCGTCTGTAGATTTAGCAAAAGGCTTATTAAGCCCTCGGCGCATATTCATAAACTGTTGTTGAACCGAAGTGAAAAGATATTGCGCTTCCTCATCAGTATCAGCAACCACCGCCATTACCCCTGCCATAACATAAGGCTTTTCTAATTTTTCGGACGGAGTAAACGTGGAACGATAAACGTGCAAAGCATCAAAAAGTTGGTCTGGTGCAAAATGTGAGGCAAATGAATAGCGAAGCCCAAACGATGCGGCAAGCTGCGCACTGTATAAACTAGAGCCTAATAACCACAAAGGAATATGCGTATTAGCGCCTGGCACTGCAACAATGTTTTGCGCGGGTTCAGGAGTCCCCAAATAACGCTGCAGCTCTTTTATATCGTCAGGGTAGGTGTCTATAGCATTTGAATTACTGAGGTTTCTACGTAATGCTTTAGCGGTAACCATATCGGTACCTGGAGCTCGCCCAAGCCCTAAATCAATACGCCCGGGATACAAAGTTTCTAATGTGCCAAATTGCTCAGCAATGACAAGAGGTGAATGGTTGGGCAACATCACACCACCCGCTCCAACTCGAATATGATTGGTCGCATTAGCAATATTCCCTAGTACTACCGCAGTAGCGGAACTTGCCACGCCAAACATACCGTGATGTTCTGCCAACCAAACCCGTTGATATCCACTGCACTCTGCTTGCTGAGCTAGCTCTCGCGAATTACTAAGTGCATTACTTATACTCTGGCCTTCTGATATAGGCGCCAAATCAAGAAGCGAAAGGGGTAACGGCATTGCATACCTCATGGATTTATTGTCGTGAGTCAAAAGCCAGCAAACGTGTCTGTGTTCACTACCGACACGTTTGCTGGACTTCATCGATAGAACTTAAATAACACCGCTACCCTTTGCGGTTTCGCTGTCATCTATTTCACCTTCCACTAACACGATATCATCCAGCTCGATGGTAAATGAGGTACCTTTTTTTCCGCTTACGCTATAACGAAAACCATACATCTCGCCTTCATTAAACGATATCTCAGCGCTGGTATTGGGGTGAATTAAATCGAACACTCCCGAATCATTGGCCTTTGAGAAAACATCTACCAGCCACTTGCCTTCTCCCATGGTGATTTTCAGTGTTTTTTTCATTTACGCCTCCATTTTCTGCTGTTCAACATTGTCTTAATAACACCTAGTAATTGGTAACAACTAAAAGGCAGTTAAGATCAGTACCAGCCCTTATCACCTCTGGTTTATTCTTTTGCGTCCAATCCTGCTTGATAAAGCGCATTTTTCTTTAAGCCATAGTGGCCTGCAACTACCGCAGCGGCTTTTTTCAGTGGAATATGCTCACAAAGGGTGTGCAGCAATGACATTGCCTCAAAAGGTATTTCTTGCTCACTAATATGGGCTGGACCAATCATCACCACAAATTCACCTTTTTGGTGGGCCGCTTCGGATGTTAGATAATCAATAACATCTTGGGCGCTGCCACTTACATAGGTTTCGAAAGTTTTAGTCAGCTCTTTCGCCACCACAATATGCCTTTCACCGAGCACGCGCTGAATAAGCGTTACTGTGTCTAAAATTCTGCGTGGCGCTTCGTAAAATACACTCGTGTAAGGTCTATCTAGTAGCGCAGAAACCGCACTCTCTCTGGCCTGTGATTTTACTGGCAAAAACCCTTCAAAAATAAACTTGTCTGTCGGTAAGCCTGACGCGCTTAATGCTGTAATGGCTGCGCAGGGGCCTGGCAGAGCGCAAACCGGGATGCCCTGCTCGCGGCAGCGACGTACCAAGATAAAACCAGGGTCGCTTATTAGCGGCGTTCCTGCATCACTGATCAACGCAACCGCTTCGCCACCCTTCAGTCGCTCGCATAACATGGCTGCACGCTTATCTTCGTTATGATCGTGCAGCGATAATGTTTTGGTAGAAATATTCAAGTGCTGAAGTAATCTTGAGCTATGGCGGGTGTCTTCTGCCGCAATCCAACTCACACTGCCAAGTACCTCTATAGCACGAGCGCTTATGTCGTTTAAGTTTCCGATGGGGGTGGGTACAATGTACAGCGTAGCAACGTCATTCATAGAATTGGCAGAGTTAGTCATAAATAATAATAGAAACGTGATAATGCGGTAAGTGTAACATGCCAATAGTCCAGTTTATGCCGCCAAGCGTAGATTTTCACACTGGTTGAGATAAACTGAGCCCATATCGAAGTAAAAGGAATGAAACTGTGCGCCATACCGGAACCACTGGAAAACACATCACGCGTTTTGCGGTAACCTCATTACTGCTTTCACCGTTATTGTTAGTTGGCTGCACGAGTACGCCCAAAAAAGCGGTTAACGTTCCAACAAACGTAAAATCCCCCGTTGAGCAGCCTGTTACCCAGGAAGAGATTACACCTGAACACAAGCTTGTTGAGGCAAAAAAGGCGTGGCTTGAAACTCGCAATAAAGAGCGAAGAGACACCTTACTTCTAGAGGCTGCTGAGCTGTATATCGCAAATCAAAAGCCCCTGTTAGCCCAACAAGTGCTTTATGAAGTGAAGCAAGACGGCGTATCTACTGCTAACCAATCTGCTTACGCACTGCTTATGGCAAAAGTGTATGTGAACAGCCCTGACGCGTCGCCCCAAACTCTACTGACCATGCTTGAGACAGTGCCTGACCAAAGCCAATTTGGTGTCGAAAAAGCACACCTTCAGACACAGTTATTTATTCGCGAGGGCAATTATGGCGCGGCGGCAAACAGCCTATTGAAAACCGACCTCACTGACGAACAAAAAGTAGAGCAAGTTTGGACATGGGTAACGTCTATGTCCCTCTCATCACTTGACGACGTAAGCTCACAGTATCCCAATCTTTCTCCTTTTATTTCACTTAGAAAGTTAACACAAGAATATCGTTCTAACCCTGAGCAACTTGCCGCTAACCTACGCAATTTCAAACGTGTCTATGCAGGTCATAGCCTAGGCAAGGCTTTCCCTAAAAATGTAGATAGCGCTACCCAGCTTTCTCGTCCAAGCATCGACAGTATTGCTGTATTACTTCCACTATCTGGGCGTCTTGGCGCAACGGGAAATACCATCAAAAACGGCATCATGGCAGCGTATTATCAGAGCATTGAAGATAATCAGAGCGAGCGCAACCTGCCTCAGCTTAGTTTTGTGGATACCACAGATAAAGATGCCGAGGGAATTATAAGTGCCATCGGAGAAGCAAAATTTGTTATTGGCCCGCTACTTAAAGATAACGTTGAACGCATAGTGCCTGCCCTACCTACTGGGGTAAATGTATTAGCCCTAAATCGGTTTGATAATTTTCAGCAGGCAATGGGCGAGCTTGATAGGACCATTGAGTTGCTTGCACAGCAGGATGCTTCGGGGAACGCTGAAGCCGGCTCGCTATCAGAGCAAAAAAGCGCGATACCCCCCTTATCTGCAGAGCAAGGTTTATCTGAGAAAACGTCTGTAGCGCAACCTATCGCAGCTAACTTCTTTGGTCTAGCACCAGAAGATGAGGCCAAACAGCTTGCAGAGCTTATATTTAACAAAGGTTTCAGGGCCCCTATTGTTATTGCAGAGCAGAGCTCTCTTTACATGCGCATGGATGATACATTTAAAGCGCATTGGGAAACGCTGAACAAGGCAGAGGGCAAACGCCGCACCAACATCACGTCGGTAACGTTCAATGACAGTAATTCGCTGAGAGAAGGCATTACTTCAGCGCTAGATGTGGCGCAAAGCAACGAGCGAATTAATCAAATTGAGTACATGACTAATGACGAAGTGTACAACATGCCTCGTAGCAGACGAGACATAGACGCGATTATCGCGTTTGCTTCACCACAAGACACTGAATTACTTAATCCTATCATTGAAGCAAGTCTTAACCCTCTTGATGGGCAGCCCATACCCGTTTATGCCTCATCTCGCTCTATGGATTACGACAGCGGAACAAACCAGTGGCGAGATTTGAAAAACATTCACTTTATCGATATGCCTTGGTTAATGCCGCAGCATAAATGGCAAGGTTTAGCCCAAACCGTAGACCAAGCCTTTGCAGCACAAAGTACCATGCAAAAGCGTTTATTCGCCTTTGGGTATGACGCCTATGAGCTGCTTCCTCAGCTTGGTATATTAAACACGCTACAATATTTAAATCACGATGGGCTTACAGGCTCGCTGTCACTTAACGAAAATGGCGAAGTAGAACGACAGCAACCCAGAGCTATTATTCGCAATGAGAAAGTGGAAATACTCACAGAATAGAGAATTAGTATGTCGCTAGTGCAAGGGAATGCAGCAGAGCAAAAAGCTTGTCAATTTTTGTTGGAACAAGGTCTAACCTTACGCTGTCAAAATTATCGCACCCGCCGAGGCGAATTAGATATTGTTATGCAAGACGGCGACACCATAGTGTGTGTTGAGGTGAAATATCGTAAGAATACGAAATTTGGCAATGCAGCAGAATTCGTTACCGCACAAAAACTGCAGCGAATTCAAGCTGCGTTTGAGTTCTATTTGTTAGATAATAACCTTAATTCGACGTCTACCTCGTTGCGAATCGACGTTATTGCTATAGACGGTAACCGTCTTCAATGGCTAAAAAATATTGGCTGAGAGGAATTATAATCTATTTTTTCAGTCACAAAGTCATAGCGCAGTACCTGCGCTTCCCAGCTGTGAAGATGTTTCACCAGCAGCTTGCTTAACAAGAGAAGAAGTATGATTGAACAAATTAAAGCTAACTTTACCGAAAGTATTCAGACCAAAATTGCTGCCTCTGAAATTTTACCAGAGTCGATTGAGAAAGCAGCGAGTATGATGGTTGAAGCGCTTATTCGTGGAAATAAAGTGCTTAGCTGTGGCAATGGCGGCTCGGCTGGCGATGCCCAGCACTTTTCCTCTGAAATGCTAAATCGCTACGAAAGAGATCGCCCTAGCCTTCCGGCTATTGCGCTGAGCACCGATACCTCAACAATTACGTCTATTGCCAATGACTACAGCTACGATGAAATATTTGCCAAGCAAGTACGTGCGCTAGGTCAACCCGGCGATATCCTGCTTGCTATTTCTACCAGCGGAAACTCGCGCAACGTTACTGCTGCCATGGAAGCCGCGCTGTCTCGCGACATGACTATCGTGGCACTGACAGGCAAAGACGGCGGAGAAATGGCCGGATTTCTTAGCGAGCACGATGTAGAAATTCGCGTACCGTCAAACCGTACCGCACGAATTCAGGAAGTGCATTTGTTAGTCATTCACAATTTATGCGAGTGCATTGACGATAGCTTATTCCCAGCTGACCACGGTGACGAGTAATTATTAATTTATGAAGTCAATTACACAATGCGTAAGCATTCTAGCTATTATCTTTGCCATGACCTTACAAGGTTGTGTGGTGGCGGTTGGCGCTGCGGGTGCTGTAGCGGCAAAGGTAGCCAACGACCGGCGAACCGTGGGTGCTCAACTTGACGATCAAAATGCCGACAATGCAGTTGCATTTCAATGGGCTAAAAGTGATGCGTTGAAAGAACAAGCTAACCTGCAGGTTGATGTTTATAACGGCGTAGCGCTTCTTACCGGTCAAGCGCCAAATCAGGCGCTAATAGACGAAGCAGTTGAACGCGCCCAAGACGTAGATTATTTAAAGAAAATACATAACCAAGTGCGTGTTGCTCCCCCAATAGGTGCAGGCACGCAGGCAAACGACATTTGGCTAGCATCTAAGGTGAGAACAAAGCTGGTTGCTGATGAGCGCGTACCCGCTTTACAAGTAAAGGTAGTAGTTCAAGACGCTGAAGTATTTCTTATGGGCAGACTATCTAGCCTGGAAGCCACCGCAGCGGTAGACATTGCTCGCAATGTGACTGGCGTAGCTAGAGTTGTGCGCGCCTTTGAAATTAATCAGTAAAGACGCTGCCACTGCCCTTCTCGTGGCGGGGGCGCTCTTTATGGAGATTCTGGACGCCACGGTTATTACCACGGCGCTTCCGGTTATTGCAACAGACTTTGGGATCCCTGCTGCGCACCTTTCCATTGGGGTATCCGCATACCTTGTTGCGGTTACCCTATTCATTCCTCTCAGTGGTTATGTAGCCGATCGCTTTGGCGCTCGTACCATCTTTATTGCTGCCATTGGGGTATTTACCCTCGCCTCTGTGTTATGTGGCTTAAGCACCACTTTGGTTGAATTTACCCTATCGAGAATATTACAAGGAATAGGCGGAGCAATGATGGTGCCCGTCGGCCGATTAGTGGTACTTCGTGACCTGCCAAAAGAAAAGTTAGTGAAAACAGTGGCCATTATTACTTGGCCGGCGCTGAGTGCCCCTTTGCTCGGCCCCGTATTAGGGGGCTATATTGCCACCCATCTCAGCTGGCAGTGGATATTCTATATGAATATTCCGTTAGGCTTAATTGCGATTATTGCCTCGGCATATTTACTTCAAAATGCAAAAGGCGAAGTAAGCACATTCGATGTAAAGGGCTTTTTGCTTACTGGCGTAGGGTTTGCACTTTTTATGGCTGGCATTGAGTTGCTTGCAAGTAACGCTGAAAGTATAAAACAAAGCGCCGCTATTATTTCGGTAGGTTTTGCGAGTATGTTACTCGCTATATGGCATATAAAATCGGCAAAGCACCCGCTTTTCTCATTTGATGCAATGCAGCATCGGACCTTTCGACTATCGGTGTATGGTGGCTCTGTGGTGCGTATAGCACTAGGCAGTGCGCCTTTTCTTATTCCCCTAATGCTTCAACTGGGCTTGGGCTACTCACCTGTTGAAGCCGGCTCTATCTTGCTGTGGCTGTTTGCAGGTAACCTTGCTATTAAACCTGCCACAACATGGATTATGAATACCTTTGGCTTTAAACCGGTATTGATTGTTAACGGAGTACTTATTGCGTTAGGTTTTGTCGCTTTGGCAATGATTAATGTAAACACCTCATCCTTTACCATTGCAGCGCTGCTTTTCATTAACGGCATTACACGCTCAATGCACCTCACTTTACTAAATACCATCGCTTTTGCTGACGTTCCCCCAGATAAGATGCGCGACGCAAATACCCTAGGTGCAATATTGATGCAGATGAACAGGGGATTAGGAATAACACTTTCAGCACTGGCTATAGCGGTAGCTGCGCTGATACTCGGTCAATCTGCCGATACGCCAGATATAACAACATTCACCATTGCCATGGTATTTATGTCAATTCTTGCGTTAGTAAGCATTACAGACAGCATCATGCTTTCAAATAACGACGGCAACGCGGTGTTAAACAAACGCAAAAATTCACATTAAAAGACGTGTCATTTATTCGTTTAAACATCGACGGTTGAAATATAAAGTTGAGAGTGCGCTGATATCGATAAACGCCACCAAAATTGTAATTGGCACCATGAGAAGCTATCACCTTCGTCAAAACCTAACGATAGAATAATTTAGTATTCACCACGAAATAAAGTTTTCGTTGATAAACAATTTTATGTCCTTTCACATTGCTTCAATTATCACTATACTCTGCCGCTTTTTGATTATTACAGATTTATGTCAGAAATGTGACAGCGCTGGATATTTCGTTAGCCCAATCCTTTCAGGTGAATTTATGAGTGTTACAATCAGGTTTTTCTGCCTTTTGTTAATTATGACGGCTTTTTTTACAAGCCCTTCGATGGCGCTTGAGCTGTATGTCGACAAAGATACGCAACAAGTTTATGCTGCGCCGGGAAAAAACCGAGTAAAGCTAGGTGAGTTTGAAAGAAAGCAAGACATCGAGGAACTTGAGGCGAAATTAAGAGCAGAAATTGAAGAAGAGTTTTCATTAAAATACGGCATCGTAAGTGAAATGCAATCGTCTGATAAGCAGAATGACGCAGTGTTAGCGAACTCACGTACAACAGATGACTCCCGCACTAAAACCGCACTAAAAGAAAACAAATCAGCGTCAGACGCTAACATCAGTTATGGTCAAAACGGCTTTACATTCAGCACCGATAATGAAAATTTTTCATTGGCCATTCAAAACAGAATTCAAGCGCGCTTCGCCACACCTTTTGATAGTGATCCTCGCACTTTAGATGACTTACAGAGAGATCAAAACTCGTTCATGATTCGTCGAGCACGTACTAAGTTAAGAGGGCATGCTTATGTGCCATGGTTGAAATACTATTTGCAGTATGACTGGGCCCAACCTGTATTGCGTGATCTCAATTTAACTATCGATAAATACAAATGGGCACAGGTAAGAATTGGACGTGGCAAAGTAAGCTACAACAACGAGCGTGTGACATCGTCAGGAAAGCAGCAATTTGTTAATCGCTCGATAGTCAATGACATATTTACGGTAGACCGCCAACAGGGTATCGAAGTCAAAGGAAATCTGTTTCCAAGTGCGTGGCATGACATCACTTACTATGCGGGGGTATTCACTGGATTAGGTGTAGGCGAAAGGAATAATGATGATGACAACTTGATGTATTCAGGCAGACTTCAGTGGAATGCGCTGGGAGGAGAAATGAAGTTTTCTCAATCTGATTTGACATTTCATGAGCAGCCAGCACTGAACATTTCGATAGCGGCCAATACAAATACAAGCAGGTGTACTGCGTTTGAAACAGATAATCGCAGCTGTAGAAGGTTGACAGACGTCGATACCAATGGTGTTGCAAAATACCGGGACCCATCAACAGACGCTCAAAATGGTCAATATAAAATTGACCAAATAATGGGCGAAATACAATTTAAGTGGCAGGGCTTTTCTTTTTTACATGAATTGCACAGTAAAAAAATTAAAGACACACTCAATAATGATGAGGAAGCAACATTACTAGGCGGTTTTGTGCAGGCTGGTTTCTTCCCGCACTACCATATGGAGTTTTTATCACCACAAGTTGAGTTAGCGGCGCGCTATGCATTTGTTGATATGAATACCGATCGCAGTAGCGATAAACAAACAGAACTAAGCACGGTGATTAACTATTTCTTAGATGGGCACAGTAGCAAAATAAGTCTGCAGTTGAGCCATTTAACATTGCAAGACCCTATTTTACTGAAAGAAGATTCTGAAAATAGATTGTGGGCACAATGGGACTTTTCTTTTTAATCCCAAGCTCCTTTTTTTACAAACGGGCCTATCTAAAGCGGCCCGTTTTCGTATACCGCATAGTTGTGGCAACTCGCTGCTCTAGTGAGTATTGTTAAGACTATTCGTATCAATCGGTGATTTCTAAAAAATTTTACATATCCGCAGAATGCTATTGTTGAGGCTTTTATGGAGACAGATTCATCCAAACTAGCACTTAACACTATTGAGTTTTGTGAAGATAGAGAATTAATGACAGTGAAAGTCGACAATATAGACTCACATGTGTCGGTTGCTTATACATCATTCGAAATGAACTAAACCTAGTTGTCTCAATTTGCAGGCAGTTACTATAGGCCTGAGCTATATTCCATCTATCATTTTTCGCTAGGCAACGAACAGCGCAGGGCGTGAAGCGACCCTTGATTTATTGCAAATTTATTGGCAGCCATGAGCAAATTGCAATCGTAGGGTAAGCAGATAACAAACGTCAGCTAATTCGCTCTGCTACAGATGAGAGAGGCACTTTTTAGTTAATAAGGCCCTTTATCGAAAGTCGTTATTGCCAACCTTTTTTACGATACCCGAGAGCGGGCAATATACTACACAGCCTTTTCGAGTTTACTTCTATCCTATGCATTGCTCATCATTGTATTCATCATGATCGACTTCATCATAGGGCTGATGAGTTTATCAATATGATGATACGCTAGATTTCAATATGGGTATCAAATGGATGTGTATTAGAGACAGAAGTGTCGAAGTTCAATACTAAATCAATTTGGAGGCTAGCACGAACAAACATAGCATGATTTTTATCGGATTGGATACGCATAAAGAGTTTCACGAAGTTGCCTGTTGTGAAGAGCAGTGCGGTGCACTATGGCCGCATTCCTTCTTCAAAAGTCAGCGTTAAAAAGCTCATTCGTCAGTTTGAATCGAAATACCCTGGGGCAACGATTAACGTGGTGTATGAAGCAGGGCCATGTGGAAATTGGATTTATCGACTTATCACAAGTTTAGAGCATTGTTGCTATGTCGTTGCGCCTTCCCTTATTCCGAAAAAGCCTGGAGAACACACCAAGACCGATAGGCGCGATGCGTTGGCTGATGTTCCCCCTGATAAGATGCGCGACGCAAACACCCTAGGTGCAATATTGATGCAAATGAATCGCGGGCTGGGAATAACACTTTCTGCGCTGGCCATTGCGGTGGCAGCTTTAATCCTCGGTCAATCTGCCGAGACACCAGATTTAACAACATTCACAATCGCTATGGCATTTATGGCAATACTGGCATTGGTCAGTATTACAGACAGTTTATTGCTGTCAAAAGAAGACGGTGATGCGGTGTTAAACAAACGCAAGGGTAAAAAATCACTCTGAAAAATAGCACGTGTTGAACTTAGCTAAACATTTTTTCATAGAACGTAGAAGTTTTGGGGAAATGAGTACAACAGGTGAGACGGCCATAGAAAATATAATTGCCGATAGCCCAAAACAGTTTTACTCTACTATTTGCTTTTGAACGGCTTTCACTTTTTCAAGGCTCGTCGTCAGAGAACATCAAAACCAAGTGTTAACAAGGAATCGTTATTGTGTCTCATCTTGCTGTTAAAATAGTTATTAGCTTATTACTACTCATCTCTATATCTGCCTGCCAACCTTCGTCAAAGTCTACAGTGCCTGATGATGTCGTCGCGAAACAAACCACAGAGATCGACAAACTGTTTGCCGAATTTGATGATATTGGAAAGCCGGGGGCCTCGGTTGCCGTATTAAAAGATGGAGAGGTTGTCTTCTCAAAAGGTTATGGCAGTGCAAACCTCGAATACGATATACCTGTTACGCCAGACACCATGTTTCACGTTGCATCTGTATCGAAGCAATTTACCGTTTTTGCCATTTTATTACTCGCTGAAGAAGGTAAGTTAAATTTTGACGATGACGTACGACAATACATTCCGGAAGTACCAGATTTTGGTAACACCATAACTTTACGACACTTAGCATCGCACACCAGCGGCATACGTGATCAGTGGAATTTGTTGCGTATGGCTGGCTGGCGTTTAGATGATGTGATCACTACCGAACATATATTAAAAATGGTAGCGAAACAAAAAGAATTAAACTTCAAACCCGGAGAAGAATTCCTTTACTCGAATACCGGGTTCACATTATTAGCAGAGGTTGTTGCTCGAGTTAGCGGTAAATCCTTTGCACAATTCACACAAGAAAGACTGTTCACGCCATTAAATATGAGCAACAGCTTATTTTATGACGATCATCAAAAAATCGTTAGCAATAGAGCTTATTCCTACGAGCCAATTGACAATGGCTATCAAAAAAGTGTGTTGAACTATGCAAATGTAGGCGCAACCAGTTTGTTTACTACCGCAGAAGACCTTCTTAAATGGTCGGAAAACTTTACCGCTTCCACTGTAGGCAGCCCTTTAATCATCAAACAAATGAATACTCTTGCGACATTAAATAACGGAGACACATTTGGTGGTGCATACGGACAATTTGTTAGTTATCACAACGGCATCAAGTATATTCAGCATAGCGGCGGAGATGCCGGTTTTCGTTCATATTTAGCCCGATTTCCTGAACAGAATTTAGCAATTGCTATATTGAACAACGGCGCGGATGCAAGACCTTGGGAATTAGCTCTGCAAATTGCTGAACGCTTTCTAGAAATAAATACCCCTCGCCCTCAGAATGCTATTGCTGACGCGTTTATGGAGTCAATGTCACCGAAACAAGCACCTAATTCCTTTGAAATCAGCAAAAATGAGTTAAGTGAAGACATACTAAATGCTTATGTAGGTCACTATTGGAATGAGCCTGACGCTTACTCAAGAGAGATATATTTAGACAACGGTAGACTCATGTATTCACGAGGCAAAAACGATGTAAGTCCCCTCGCTCCCGTGAATGAAAACACCTTCAAAATGCTGAATGTAGAGGGAGAAATTTTCGTTGAGTTTACTGAAGATGGCGAGCAAAACCTAATGACAGTACGAGTAGACAACATAGACACATATGTGTCTGTTGCTTATACACCAGTTGAAGTGACTGAAACCTGGTTATCTCAATTTGCAGGCAGTTACTACAGCCCTGAACTTTCTTCTACTTATCATTTTTCGCCGGACAACGATCAGCTCAAAATTTCTCATTACCGTCTTAGCGATCATCATATTGCGCCAGTTAAAGGTGACTTTTTCAGGTCACAAGTAGGCGATATCTCGTTTGAACGTGAAGATAGCGGCGCAGTGAATGGTTTTAGGATTTCTAACGGTCGGGTAAGGAATCCTTACTTTAAGAAGCTATAGGTAACGAACGATGAAGACCATCTTCGCTTTTTACTCTTGCTAATTAAGGCTGCTTGCGTTTACGCGACAACTTTGAAATGACAGCAAGGTACGTAAAGCGATCTTTGGCCTATTACAAATTATTTGGCAGCTATGTGCGAGAAGGCGGCATTGCTCGAGCCGACTATTAATGTCTGCTAATCCGACAAAGCGGACATGAGTAACGGATAATATTTCGGTTGCATATTCATTTGCTTATTCTTTGAATTGCTCAATAAAGGGTAAAAAGCCGTCCTTTGTGTAAGTGGTTGATTGGGTTAAATCTGTCGAGATTACATCCAGTAACACTACCGTCAGGTTGTCATCACAACCCGCATTAAGCGCCGCCTCGGCTATCAGCCCAGCACATCTATCTAAGTCGTGTTGATGATGCTTAAGCAAAACCTGCCAGACGTCGGGCGCTAGGGTTTCGGCAATCCCATCAGTCATTAAGACAAAGATATCGCTTTGTTTTAAATCAAGAGTACTTACATCTACCGCAAGATTAGGTCGGATACCCAGGGCATTGCTTAAATAAGAATACCCTCCCTCGGCTGTTTGCCGGTGATCTGCAGTGCACAATGTAACCTCACCATGACGAACACGGTAAATACGGCTATCGCCACAATGTAGCAGCACAGCCTTCTGCTGGTGCAGAATAACGGCGCTAAAAGTACACACATAGCCCTTATCGGGATTCTCATAATACGGGCTACGCTGAGTTTTCACGTATAGTTCGGTGTTCAAGGTACGTAACACCAATTCGGCGGCTCGGGCCGGAGACCACACGGTGCTAGTAAGCAGGTAATCGCGAACAAACGCCGTCACTGCTTGTTCACTGGCGTATTGACTTACCTGGCTACTGCTTATTCCATCGGCAACTGCGGCGACAACACCGCGTGCAGCTAAACCAGAAAAATCAGGTACTGTCACATAGTGGCAGTCCTGATTTGTTGGCTTGCTCCCTTTGCCAGAGAAAGCTCCCCAGCGCACAGTTAGCATATATTTATACTTTATCGTTCACTTTGGCCGCTGGCACTGGTTTGTTACTACCACCGGTAGCAATAACACGTTTTGGTGCAGTGCGAACATGGGTCGAATAAATGGTTAACCCTGTAAATGCCAAACCACCTACTAAATTCCCCAGCGCAGTAGGAATTTCATTCCATAAGAAATAATCCATGATTGAGAACTCGCCGCCCATAATTAAACCAAATGGAAACAAAAACATATTAACTACCGAGTGCTCAAACCCCATAAAGAAGAACAACATAATGGGCATCCACATGGCCAGCACTTTGCCGCTTACATGGGTAGAAATCATCGCCCCGACGACACCCAGAGATACCATCCAGTTACATAGCATGCCGCGTACAAATATAGTAAACCAACCTGCGACCCCATGCTCGGCATACCCTAAAGTTCGTGCTTCACCTATGCCAGCAACCTTAGTGGCAATTGCACCACCGTCAATGTTATAGCCCATGGTAAAAACAAACGACATCATAAATGCCACGGTTAATGCGCCGGCAAAATTACCTAAAAATACCAGTCCCCAGTTGCGCAAAATTTGCGGCCAAGTCACGCCGGGTCGCTTAGCCAACCATGCCAGCGGGGTTAAAACAAACACGCCAGTTAACAAATCGAACCCCATCAGGTACAGCATACAAAAACCAACGGGAAACAAAACTGCACCGATCAGAAAAACGCCGGTTTGTACTGCAATAGTAATTGCAAACACCGCTGCCAGTGCCAAAATTGCACCGGCCATAAAAGCACGAATCAGAGTATCGCGGGTAGACATGTATATCTTGGACTCGCCCGCGTCAACCATCTTGGTTGCAAACTCAGAAGGAAGTAAATACGCCATATTTAATCACCTAATTGTATTATCAATAAAATTACCCACAAACACCTTGCAAACCATAATTCAGGCACAAAAAAAAGCGCCCGCACTCTCTTCCGAAGAAATGAGTTGCGGACGCCTTTATCCGAATATTGTTTGTAAAAAACCGTCAAGGTTTGCTGTTTAAACCGAAGGCAAGACTAATGCCAGTCTGTTTGATACATTTTTTTTGATTATTTTTCATATTGTTAGATTGCTAAAAACAATTTAGATGAAAAACACCACAGGCTTTCCCTTTACTAGCATGCGCCAAAATAACGCAGAATCACCATGATTGGGCAACCAATAGTTGAATCAATGTGACTTATCTTACAAAAAGGGTCAATGACTACTCACTTATCCGATTTTTTAAACAAAACACCATTAATTAATGGAGTATTTAACTATTTATACTGTTATCTAGTTGGCGGGAATGGCTTTTGCTTGTGTTTGATTTAACGCCTTTACGGAGCAATACTATGGCCAAACACAGCGACATTACCAAGCGATTTTTGCTGTCGGCGAAGCATCAAGAGATTCAGGCTCTTCATCACCTATCGTCCAACTGCCGAACCGTTAAAGCGGTCAAGGATATGATTCACCAATTACAGCGCGAACGGGGCATGAGTAATGTTTTTCTGGGCTCCAAAGGCGAACGCTTTGCCTATCAGCGTTCGCAGCAGGTTAAGGCGAGCGAAAAATGTGAGCAAGACCTGCGCAGTTTGCTTAAATCACTATATTTAGTAAAGCGTGACATTGGCCAATCGATGCGTTTGCTCGGTACCATCACATTTGCATTGCAGGGTATGGACCACTTGACCAATCTGCGCGCTAAAATCGCCCAGCAACAACTTACACCGCTAGAGTCGACCAATGCATATTGTCGATTGATTGCCGGTTTACTTGATGTGGTGTTTGAAGCTGCTGATGTGGCCAGCGATCCTACTATTACTCGGCTGCTAGTGGCACTGTTTAATTTTATGCAGGGTAAAGAATATGCCGGACAGGAAAGAGCATGTGGTGCCATAGGCTTTTCAGAAAGCCGTTTTGATCATTCACTGTGCGACCGAGTGTCAACAATGACTGACTCTCAGAATCAGTGCTTTACAACCTTTAGTGATTTTGCAGACACTGAAGAGTTGCAGATGTGGCAACAACAAAAAGATAGTGAAGAAACCGCCAATATTGAGCGATTACGCAAGATGATTTGCACTCTCGCCAATGGGGACACCGCGACCACAGAACTCAGTGAAATTTGGTACGACATAACGACCCTGCGAATTGACGCTATGCAGGATATCGAAGAGCATTTGACCGAACGTTTAAATGAACGGGCAACGCACAGAATTGCTCAGGCACAGGAAGAACTGCGAAATCACGAGCTATTAGTTGCCTCTTTAAACAATAGTCCGCCACATGCTGATGCCCCTATTACAATGCTTTATGATACCACATTGAAGGGCCTGCGCGGCGCCGATGTTAACAGCGAAGAGCCGGTTGAACCTTCGACGTTATCAGCGCACAAGTCCTTTTATGATTTGATTCGCGGCCAAGCCCAGCATATTCAGGATATGGCCACTCAACTCAATGCTGCCAAACAGGCGCTGAATGAACAAAAGGTTATCGATAGGGCCAAACTATTGCTCATGCAGCAAGGTCAGCTAAGCGAAAAACAAGCCTATAAAAAGCTTCAATCGACCGCCATGGAACAAAACATCCGTATTGCCGACTTAGCGCAGCGAGTGGTGACGAAAGTAGGATGAAGAAAAATAGCATCCGCCAAAGGGCACCATCGCTTGTGCGCATAGTGCTAAGGTTGTCGCAATAAATTAGTACATTTTATAGGGTAAGAATTTACCTGACATCACAACGTGCACCCTATCTCCTTTGGGGTCTTCCTCCCGTTGCAAGTCCATCGAAAAGTCGATGGCACTCATTATGCCATCGCCAAACTCTTCGTGAATAAGTTCTTTAAGCGTAGTGCCATAAACGCTGACCAACTCATACCAGCGGTAAATGAGCGGATCGGTAGGTACGTCTGTTGGCAATGAGCCTTTATAAGGCGCAATTTGCAACCAGGCGATAGCCTCGTCGCTGAGTTCCAGTATTTTACCTACACCTTCGGCTTGTTCTTTGGTCATGGCCATCTGACCAAGACATGCTGCCGTGCTCCACTCTTTAGACTGGCCGACCACTACAGCAATGTCTGACCATTTGATGTTTTTGGTCACCTTTGCTGACTGGATCATAGCGGTAACTTCAGTACGTGTTGTAATCATATGGGTGTTTCCTCTTGGTTACTCAGGGTTAAATTTAGGCACAAAAAAACGCCCATACCGACTTACAATGTAAGTTGGTATGGGCGCCATTACCCAATGCGCGACTGCGCATTAAAATCATTCAATTCGCAGATTTAAAGCATTAACGATGCCAATTAGCTACAAATCATTGTAATTCAATAGGATAATTTGATTTTTGAGGGAGGATTCAACCGGACTAACGCATTGCTGAACTAAAATAGTGCATATCAATCACCAAGGGGCACCACGTCGGTACAGTGGCAATAAGTTTGACATTGAACTAAGTCAGTGCTTTTTCGCCCCTATACAAACGCCAAATGGTAATGCTGTTCACCATAATTAGGGTGGCCTCTAGAAGGGTGCCGCCTATAGAGCCCACAATGATATTGTTGGTGAGCCAGCATAATGCTCCACAAAAAAATGCCAGTCGCATTTTAATGCCTGATAAACAAAATAGCGCGTAGGTTCCAATACACGTGCCCAAAATGGGAAATAAGTCGTACCACACGTCGGCGAGATAAATCCCTAGTAACAGTGAAAGGGCGATAAAAATATAGGCGACGTTACGCGAGCGCGTTTTAACGTGAATAGATAACCCTGTTCTTACCACCGATAAAAGCGCACTAAAGCAAGCCGTAACTGCCCCCAAAAGCGCAAAGTGTAACGCGTGGTTAAGGTTCATAATAACCATCATTATACGAAGGCGTTGGTCGTGAGTATAAGTAAAACAAACGCTATATGCTATCCTTCGTTGCAGCTGGCTTTTAGTGTGGCTAGATGCCAGTTACGAAGATGGTTTAGGCATTTGGATTAATTGCACAGTTTTCATTGTTTGATCTTTTCAAGTCTTTGGTACAGCAATAGTGAAAATTGAGTGCAGGCTCCCCTACCAAAAGAATCTAGGTCTTAGTATCTTATTTTGCTTATTGTCTACGCTCCAAAGTTAAAGTCGCGTTGAATATTGAAGTCGTGCTCTTCTTCAGGTGGTGCACGCAAAGGGGGTAATAGAGTTGCTTGTGAAGAAGTAGGGTGTTTTTTATCTAAATGCTTCAATATTTTTTGAATAACGTGGCTATCTATAATGCAAGCAATTATGGTGACAGCGTGCTTTTGGCATTTTTCGCACTCGGTAATATCGATGTTGAATACTCGTTTGAGCCTCTGAGCCCATGACATCGCCCTTGCATAGTAAGGTTTATCCGGTTGCTCACTTCCTTCTTTGGCGAGTCTAGGACTGTTCTTTCCTCGCTGTGATGAAGTCACCTTTGCTCTCAAGTTGCTATTGGGAGCGAATACACCAAAAAACCGGGTAAGGTTGAGCCTTGGTGGAGGGATTAGAGCGGCAAGCTTGCCAATAAAATCTATTGGATCAAAGAATACGTGTGTAGTGCCATCACGATAGGGTGTTTTCAATTCATAGCGCACTTTTCCATGTTGTGTCATGCTTAAGCGCTGCTCACTGATAGCTGGGCGGCTAATGTAACGACATAGCCTTTCTAATTTTTCTGGCTCATCGGCATTAGCGAATACTCCCGCGTGAAGCGAAAAACCAGACGTACTGGCCAATTGTCCATATTCACCCTCGGTGCTAGCAGGCAAGGTTTGCAGCGTAAGCACTTTTTGCCCTTGTTGTGGCCCCATTGCAATACGGTAACTGACAGAGGCGCCTTGCAATTGGAGCAGACTATCTTCGTCATCGATGGGCAAATTCAGGTAGCTGTTTTCCATATCACGTTGAACAAGGCCGACTTTCTCTAAATATTGAGCGATGCGATGGCTGATGTTGTGAACGAGTTCGACCATATCGTTATGAGATGGTGCCTTGATGCGAGTGAACGTCGTCCCGCCCCAAGTATTTTCGCTAATCGCGCCCTCAAGAAACAGCATATGGAAGTGGATATTTAGATTAAGTGCACTTCCAAAGCGTTGAATAAGCGTCACCGCACCTGATTTCGCTTGTTTGTTTGAAAAGCCAGCTTTGTTAACAATGTAAGTCGAAATGGCGCGGTGAATAATTTGCATTGCTTTGCTCAATTCGTTTGGATATCGAGCCAACAGCAATCGCAAAGGAATGGGCAGGCTTAAAACCCACTGCCTTATAGGATAACCTTGTAGTACGTCGTCTACCAGAAGCGCTGCGCTTTCAGCCATTCTTCTAGCTCCGCAACTCGGACAGAAGCCGCGGCGCTTGCAACTAAAAGCAACAAGTTTTTCGTGTTTGCAATCGTCACATACCACTCTTAAGAATCCATTTTCTAGGCGACCACACCGCAAAAAGTCATCAAACTCGCGCTCAACAAACTTGGGTAATTGTTTACCATGCCCTAATAAGGCTTCTTTGAACTCAGGGTAATGCCGCTCGACCAGTTGATACAGCAAAGTGTTTTCTGGCCGGTGTCGTTTGTATATTGCAGTTTGCTGTGTGGCCAGCAACGGTCTCACCCTTGATTGCACTAATTGGATGTTAGGGTGACAAACGTTGGTGACGTTTTCGACTGCTCAATAGTTGGTTTTTGCTTGTGGAAGAGTTGATTTGCTTATGTCGGCTTTACGTACAGGCTGTGTGAAAACTATTGATCACCTTTTGGTCTAAGTACGTGCTTAATATGAGCAATCGGTCTTAAGTATCGATCCTCAATTAGGGTGATAATTGGTAAAATGAAACTATCAAAAAGCTGATAGGTTTCATGTACATGTCGAGATTTATCGAAGGTCAAAGCAGAACGCAAAGCACGATGTTTCCAGAAGTTCTGGATGACTATATTCATGAAGAAAACCCAATTCGTGCCATCGGTATGTTTATCAATTCTTTGGAGTTATCCGAGTTGGGGTTTGCTCGTTACCGACCTGCTAAAACAGGTAGACCAAGCTATTCTCCAGCAACTATGCTCAAGATATATCTTTATGGTTATCTAAACCGCATTCATTCAAGTCGACGCCTAGAAAAAGAAACGCAGCGGAATGTGGAGTTAATGTGGCTGGTTGAGCGCCTCACACCTGACTTTAAGACCATTGCTGATTTTAGAAAGGATAACAGTGGAGCTATTCAGCAAGTCTGCAAGCAATTTGTGTTGATATGCCGTGAACTAAATATGTTCACCGATGCTATCGTGGCTGTTGATGGCACTAAATTCAAAGCCTGCAATAACATTGCTAAGAACTACTCTCGCGGTTTGATTAAGTCGTGTATTGAAACCACAGAAAAAGACATCGCAAATTACCTGATGGAACTGGACAGAGCTGATCGACAATCTCGAACTGCCGACACAGAAAAATTAAAAGGTAAGCTGGAGAAGCTTCAATCACGTTTAGAGAGTGAGAAAGCACTACAGCAAGAACTGGAGACTATACCTGATAAACAAGTTTCCTATACCGACCCAGACAGCAGACGAATGGTACTAAAGCATAAAGGCGTGTTAGTGGGTTACAATGTTCAAGCGGCTGTCGACACTAAGCATCACTTAATACTTGCACACTACGTAACGAATAATCCAACGGATAGACATCAGCTTGTTCCAATTAGCCAACATGTTCAGCAGGCATTGGATAAGCGAGATATCACCGTGCTTGCAGACAGAGGTTACTACGACAACGCGAGTTTTAAAGTCGCTCATGAGGCGGGTATTACGGCTATCGTTCCTAAGACGCATACGTCGGGAAATCGGCGTAAAGGGCTTTTTACCAAGGAAGATTTTATCTACAACAAGGAGAAGGATGTTTATGAATGTCCGGCTGGAAAAGATATTCCGTTTAGCTTTGTGTCGACTGACAGAGGTAAACCAGTACGTGGTTATCTCTCTGTCATGACCTGCAAAGACTGTTCGATGAAGTCCCGTTGTACGACATCATCAGCAGGAAGGCGGATCCGCAGGCTAGAAGATGAAAGGCACGCGGAACGAGTGCTGAAGCCTACAAAAGCATGCCGAATGCAATGACGCTTAGGCATCAAACTGTGGAGCATCCCTTTGGTACAATTAAACAATGGGCAGGAACGCACCAATTGCTTACAAGAACATTGAAAAATGTCAAAACAGAGGGGAGTTTGCATATCCTTGCCTACAACTTCAAAAGAATGATAAATATCATGGGTGTTAACGGATTGATGTCCGCCTTGAAAACCTAAGAGTTGAGGCAGCACTCATTCAAATTTTTTAGCTACCCAAAAACAAACTCCAATCTTTTCCAAAAGTCAGAATCGTTAAAAGTGAGTTTTCACACAGCCTGCCGACATTGCGGACATAAACCATTTACTGAGGTGCCGACAGAAAAGTGCCAATAAAGGTCTGCTTTTAATGTTTAGTAGTTAAAAAGATTCTAAATATCATGCAAAAAAAATGAATATCTATACATGGTTTACAACTTTCTCCTATATTCAGGAAAACGACCCAATCGCTCGTTTTTGTCCGAAGCAAAGTCATTCTGATTTTCTTGCACCCACTGTACTCTTTGCCTTTCAGAAACTTGGCAATGATGGCACTATGGAAAAAACGAGCGCATATTCGGTAGAAAAACGCGCAACTTGCGCACTATTAAATTGTTATAAGCCAGATTAAGGCCATGGAAATACTCTTTTTTATAATAGGCGTAGCCCTATATTTGGCTGCATTAAGCTTGTTGGTTAAAGGCCACAAGCTGTTAAACCTTCGCTACGGCTGGCCAACCCCATCAGGGCTAATCAACAATGCTCTCTGCTATTTCTTTTTTGCTGCTTTTATTTGTGTGGTCATTCCTTTTGCTTTCTTTTTTCCATTATGGCTTAACACGTTTTTGCCAGTACTACAGTCAACACAAACAAATAGTGCTTTTCTCATACTGCTCGGTGGCTTTGCTCTTTCCGTTACAGTGTGGTTAAACTATAAAAAATCTAAACGAGGCAGTTTTAACAGTGGCTTATAACAAACAAATTATGTCACTCGCT